>Ga0099822_1000518_pt1 | contig 36398 bp, 25 predicted proteins | sample CowpeawhiteBW_FD_76839 | JGI IMG/M metagenome (GOLD analysis project Ga0099822, IMG submission 76839) | Root nodule microbial communities of legume samples collected from California USA - Cow pea white BW | ecosystem: Host-associated > Plants > Roots > Nodule | place: USA: California | collected... | reverse complement strand
GCCATACCAATTTTTAGCAAAAAGAGAATTAAATGTGTGCCATCAAGGTTTGAACCCATGACCTTACCAATGCCAAATCAAAGCTAAACCACCAAGCCAATTCATATTTCATGCCAATTCACACACGTTTACAATCATGTTCTCACTCAACACTGTCATGTATAATTTTAAAAACAAAATAAGTCAACCAACACACCAATAGCACACATAGAATTCGAACCCAAGTCCTTTCACCTAAATCAAAGTACTCTTAACCACTTGAGCTAGTACCTTTCCACGTTATACCCATTAGAATTTAATGTCATAATTACATTATCTCCCTGCATTTATTAATTAATTAATTATTTAATTAATTAAATTTCACGGATCTTACACTTGACGCCCAAGTTTTTTACTTTTTTAATGTATAATATTACAAACAATTGGATGGCGGTGTGGAGCTTTCATGCCTCCAGCCATTACATGCCACCTTGACGCCTTTTGCGACCATCGTGTTCTATGGACCCATCATGTTGAATCCATATAGGATTTTTTAAAGGAAAATTGTGGCTTCACACTTTGCCTCTCAAAGCATCCTCACAATTATATTTCTCTCGAACTCTAGACGACAAGCAATGGATGTGTAGTGTCAGAATTCATCAAGTTCCGCTAGAATATTAACTCCTAAATTTATCTAATATTTTATATTTCCTTTTTATATTCTTAAATTTATTGTCTTCTACTACTAGTTATAAATTTCATGAGCTGTTATTTTTTTACAAAGATTTATGGGGTAGAATTTGAAAACAGTGGCAGGAGATTTCGTGAACAATGCATAACCAAATTTATAGTGGAGGGCCAAAGAATGTCTGATTTTAGCATAGAAGATGAAAATGAGCATTAGTCTCATGAAGACAAAAAGGGGCATTAGTCTCCCAAAAGACGGAAAGGGACATTAATCTCCCAAAAGATGAGAAGGAGCATTAGTCTCCTTAAAAAGAAGATGAAAATGAGCGTTAGTTTCCTAGAAGACGAAAAGGATCATTAGTCTCCCAAGATAAGAAAAGGGACATTACTCTATCTGAAGAAGAAAAGGAACATTAATCTCCTAGAAGATAAGAAGGAGCATTTCCTTAAAAAGAAGATGAAAAGGAGCATTAGTTTTCCAGAAGACGAAAAGGAGCATTTGTCTCCCAGAAGACAAAAAGGAGTATTAGTCTACCAAATGTCGATCTACTTGTTAGTTGAGAAGCCAGACTTCCAATTAATTTGGTGGAGTAATTAGTCACCTAAATGACAATCTATTTGTTGGTTGAGCAGTCAGACCCCCAACTAATTTGGTTGAGCAATAAGTCTCCCAAATAGTAATCTACTTATTAGTTGAGCAACCAGACTCCCAACTAATTTGGTTGAGAAATAAGTCTCCCAAATGACAATCTACTTGTTGGTTGAGCAACCAGACTCTCAACCAATTTGATGAAAGCAATTAGTCTCTTAAGGAAGGAGAAAAATCCTATGGAACCAACCAGTCTCTTAAGAAATACAGAAGATCTCTTAAAATTCGACGAGAACAATTAGTCTCTTAAGGAGTAAAAAGGAGAAAAAGTCCGATGAGAGCAATCAAATTCTTAAGGAATAGAAAGTCTCATAAAATTTAATGAGAGCAATTAATCTCTTAAGGAATAAAAAGGAGTAAAAGTCCAATGAGAGCAATCAGACTCTTAAGAATAAAAAGTATCCTAAAATTCAATGGGAGCAATTAGTATCTTAAGGAATAAAGAAAATCTCCTAGAAGAATAAAGAAGATCTTCAAAGATTTTTAAGGAAATTGATAGTCTCCCAAATTCCAATGATAGTTGGTCGAACAAATAAGTCTCCCAACCCATTTGGTTGAGCAAATAAGTCTTACAAATTCTAACGGTGGTTGGTCATGCAAACAAGTATCTCAACTCATTTAGTTGAGGAAACAAGTCTCCTAAATTCTGAGCTTAGTTGGTCGAATAAACAAGTCTCCCAACCCATTTGGTTGAGCAAATAAGATTTATAAATTCTAACGGTGGTTGGTCATGCAAACAAGTATCTCAACTCATTTGGTTGAGGAAACAAGTCTCCTAAATTTTGAGCTTAGTTGGTCGAATAAACAAGTCTCCCAAACCATTTAGTTGAGCAAACAAGTCTCCTAAATTTTGATGTTAGGTGGTCGAGTAAACAAGTCTACTATGAAACGATCTTCTAAAGGAGCAACAAGTCTCCTATGAAAAATTCTTCTAAAGGAGCAAGAAATCTCCTAATCTTCTAAAGGAACAACAAGTCTCCTATGAAAAAGTCTTCTAAAGGAGCAACGAGTCTCCTATGCAACATCTTTTGTAAGAGCAATAAGCCTCCTAGGAGCAACCAGTCTCCTAAGGAAAAAATAAGAAAATCTAAAATCTATGGAGCAAATAAACTCCTAAGTAGTGTTTCGCAGTTTTTCAAGGGATTGAAAGTCGAAAAGTATATATCAGGAAACATGATTTTTACTTGGTCAACAATATCAAATCCATCCTTGAAAGAACATTGAGCCATGGGCAATAACTTTTTAACGATTCATATTCTCGAATAGTACAAACTACAAAATATGATATTAAGCTCACCATGCACCTTAGTAGTTCCTTTTTGGAAGCCCAACATTGTTTGGGTTTATAATAGGAGATATATTATTTGAGTCAATAATTTAAAAAAAAAAATTAAGGCCCCAAGTTGGTAAACTCCTGGTGGTTTCTTTTAGTCATACGCATAAAAATGCTCACACTATGGGACTCTATGGTGGTACGCCCAACATCAGTAGGGGCCCGATCAAAAAATGGTTGATTTAATGAGTATTTATAGAGGGTTTCAAAGGGAGATTGAAGGGTTGGACATTGAAGAATAACAATAAAGGTGGAAAACACAATTAAAAGAGATGGTTATGTAAGATTAACGGGGCAAAACAAAGAGGCCAGTAAAATACAGAATAAAGAGACAATTGGGACTAAAAAAAATGGATCACTCATGGTATGTTATGGAAGAACAGATTTTACCACTTTTGACTGGAATTTATCAAATACAAAATTTGTATTTTAAAATGCCTAATTCAAAATATAATATTTGTATTATGTAATGTCCAATTTAGGGTACAAAATTTGTATTTTGAACATTCTGAAACACAAAAATTATATTTTAGATTATGCATTATGAAATATAAATTTTGTATTCTAAATTTTGTAATCCAGAATGCGAGAAGTTAAAAAAAAAAAAAGTTAGATCGTGAAATCCAAAAAATTTAAACAAAATTATCCAAAAAATTGAGACTCGCTTAAGGCACGTGCCACATCCGACCAATCACTACCACCACCAACCACAAACAACCACCACAAATACACCATTAACAACCAACAATAACAATACTCGATTACTCAATCCCAATAGTTCTTACCACCACAAGCCACTACCACACGTCACCCCACATTAGTCACCACCAACAACCACCACACATATAGCACACAACCGGCAGAAACCAATAACAGCACCCAATGCACTCACCTCATATAACTATTACCACAAGATCAATTTTGGTATTCTAAGAATTATGGAGGTGCAAGAAGAAAACATAGGAGTGCACGAAGCAATTTCAACATCTCAATTTAACACATTTGAACATGCTCAAATAACTTCGTTTCACTCTATCAAAATCTCAAAAGGCGTAACTTTCATTGTGGTATAAGCGAATTGCAATCCACATATACTCCACATAATTTATTGCAATTTCAATAATAATATTTGTAATTACTCTATTTAATTACTCTATTGCAAGTGAGATTGGGGAGTACCAAAAGTCTACAACTCCTAGATCTAGGAATGGTAGTGACCTCAAGAAAAACGACTATCAGCTCGTCATCTGTGTTTTATCTAAGATAAAGAACACTATAAGAAAATATATCATTAATAATTAATTTTTGTGGTTAAAAGTTGTTAGTCACTATAATCATTGATTTAGATATTAATTTAACAAATAAAAATTACTCGTTAACAAAATAGTTACTATTATCAATAAGTCGCTAATTAATTAGAAACTAATTCATTTGGTAAAATAAAAACCTTAATAGCAAATGTTTAGGGACAATTTTGTTTGATAGATCAAACTTTGGTAGCTAAATTTTAAAAACCAATTTAGAAACCAATTATAATTTTTTATTCATAATAGTGACTATTTTAATAATTAATAATTTTTTATTTTATAAATTGACATCTAAATTAGTTAATATATAAACTAATAATTTTTTTATCTCTAAAATAAGTTGTTAATGTGACATATTTTTTGTAGTGGCAGTTAAATGTGCTTGAATGCATCAAAAAAAAATTATTCAAGGAAAAAAAAACCCATAGTGTTGCTTTGAATGCAACGGTCGTTTTGGATATTTAGCATTCAATAAAATGTAAAACAAATTTGTCAAATAATTGAATTCAACTTCCAAGGACTTTAAGTGACGTTTTGAAGATCTCAAACGTTTTATCAAACATACCCATCATGGTTACATGCATTGTTGTGACCTTACTGATGTCTTCTTGTAGTGCATTGCTCCTGAACAAGTCATTAACTGTCCACTTAATGTTTTAATGAATTATCATCGTTATATTTGACGACAATACTGTTACAAAAATTTAAGAATTACGTATTATTCAACTAATCTCAAATCATTGAATAATCCATTTATTCTAACAACATATATCATACAACAAATAATATAATTACTAAAATGTCACGCATATATAATAAATATATGTCAAAGTATCATAATATAAATATAATCTACAATTAATTGACCAGTAAGACTCAATTAGTAAACGCCTCATCACCCTAGAATAGTAACTAAGTTAAACGACAATACGTCTTAACTAGTACGTATGTGCAACTATTATATAATGGACACCACTAAACAACACATTTTTAATCCAAATTAAAAATAAATAATAATCCATCAAATTAATTAATAAAAATACATTTTTAAACCTCGGAGTTCGGTATCGAACATAAACGTATTTGTAACATTCGAAAAGTAAACGCATGTCAAATATAGCTAACGCCATGTCAAATTTCACCACTGTTCTTTACATCATTTGGTTAAAGGACTAAAATATTTTTTCAGAAAATTTGAAGGGCTAAGTAATTTCTTTCAATTTGAGATCATAAAACAAATTTATACTTAAAAATATTTAATGACTAAAAACTTAATTAAATCTTTAATAAATAATACATACTATTTTCTTGTACATAATAAGAAATAATTAATTAAAGATCACCATTAAAAGTGCTTAAGTTAATTATTTTTAATTAACAATAATAAAGTTAAACCTCTTTCCAAGCATATCCTTAATATTAAAATGTACTAGTTTCAATTGTAAATAATGGCAAGGTAACATCATCACAAAAGCTAGAAAATAGAATGATACTAGTGGCAGTATAAAGATAAAAGGTACGTAAACAAAGATTCCTTCTTAAATCCTATTGTACAAGACGAAACAAAGATAACACGCCTTTGGGCATCAACCCTGTGAAACCTTAATAAAGAAATATTAGTTGCAAATTATTGTAATGATTGAGATAAACAATGACATGGTATACTTTCCTCAGCTTGAACATGTTTTTGAAAGAAAATAAATGGAAAAAAATAAATAATCAGGGGTGATAGCTTAAACCCCTAAAGAATTTAATTGAAACGTTAATTGCCTCAGAATGCATATCGATAGATGGCATCTGCTACACCATCTTCATCATTGCTTAAACCAATTACGTTAGCCACAGCTTTGGTCTTTTCTGATCCGTTACCAAGTGCGATGCCTAGAGAAGCCAGATCAAGCATCTCCATGTCATTTTCCCCGTCACCAATAGCCATTATCTGTGTTAAATAAAATTGGGGCAAATATAAGGCCAGAAAATACGCACAATTTTAAGATTGACCCCTCAAATCATCAGTAAATGTTTTGTACACTCGGCTCAATGGACGATAAATAAAGTTCCAAATATGTGTGCCACTCTAAGCCTAATGAAATTGCTAAACCTTTCGTGAAAATTTTGGCTAGAATCTAACAGTTCTAATTAAATTAGATCAGGAAAAATGTTATTCGACGTCATTCAACTAATTATTTTAACTTGAATATTACCACCCTTTCCATATATGTGAGTGAACAATGTTACTGAGAGTCTGCGATAGACAATGCAATCAACGTTACAGAAGAACTCATATTGGTGATACCTCCTTAGCAGTAACCCCCAAATGATCTAGCAGCACTCTTACTCCATTCCCTTTTGATGTTCCCAACGGTACAATTTCCAGCATGTCAGGCACAGCTTGAACAACACTGGCACGACCTTTCGTTGCATCTGACCAGTATGGTCGCAAGGTGTCAGCCACGTTCTCGGCCGTGTCTAAGAAAATCATTTTCTGTAGAATCAAAATGTAAATGTCAGCAACATCTACATGTGAAAAGTGACCGTGAGCAACAACCGCCAAGTCATTTCTTACTAGATGCGATAGGCATAGGCTACTCGTAACACATTCTGTATTCACATTCATTGCTTTATTATATCTTCAAAGTGCTTTCGCATGCCTTATTGTCTGTATTTCTACCAATTCTTGTCATTAGTAATAAATTGGCCTTACTTTTGCATAAATGTTTTAATTCCGTATTGTTAACTAATTTGGCATTTGTCTACTATTCTGGACATAACTTTTTTTATAGATATTATTATTGACTAATTCAAGGATCATTGGATTATTCATTTGGAAGGCTTTTAGTTTTCATAAATGGTTTGCTAGATTTGAATTTTTCTTCTATTTTTAATATTTATTTATTAGGAAATGAGTTTAAACCAAACTCAACCTCGCAACACAGGCTTATAAGGTGAGAATTGTTCCCACTTGTACTATAAATTGACCTTATCTCTAATTGATGTGGAATCTCCAACACTCCTCACATCGAGACATGTAAATCTCATACATGAGAATAGATATTTGTGGATAGTCTGATAACATGTAGCATGATAGGCTTAATAAACCTCATTAGGATAGACTCTAATACCATACTAGTAAGTGAGTTTATATCTAACTCAACCTCATAAAAACTGACTTTCAAAGAAGACAACTCATTTTCACTCACAACAGGAGGATCACAGACAACTGGGATAGTGACTTGATCACATGTAGAGAGAGAGAGAGAGAGACATAGGTTGAATACCTAATGCGTATTGAGCATGTAGGGCTATGCAATAAATAAAAGAAAAAACAAAACGGGTCTGCGGATACATCTAACAATATTCATTTACCAACTTGGTGGGAAACGTTGTAAATAGTATATATTATTAAGATAAAAGATATTCTCAATATCTCCATAATAATTAGAAAAAAATATCTTTAGAATCTTCCTATTCATTTCAACATATTTTTATTTCCTCGTTTAAAGGTTTTGATTATTACAAATAGAGATTATGAGAATCTATTCATTTCAACATATTTTTATTTCCTCTTTTAAAGGTTTTGACTATTACAAATAGAGATTATGAGAATGTAAAGACCATAATCCAGGCCAAAGATCTCATTATAACCCTTAGTTACAAGACAAGCTTTGTAACTATCAATTGTATCATCAAATGTGATCTTCATTGTACAGACCCAACAACACCCGAAACTGGTTTTGGTTGGAGGCAAGGGAATGAGCTCCCATGTGTTGCTAGCATCTTGTAGCCATCATTGCTAGCATCACATATTGCCGATTGTGGTCAACCATGTCTTCGCTGGTAGACTCAGACTCGGGAGTAGACACAAAGTCCAAAAAAGAGATAAAAAAGAAATAGGAAGGAATGAATGGTCACATATTAGAACAAAGGCATATAAAGCATTAGGATTATGAGTGGACTAAATATCATTGTGTCACAACTGGAGGTTTAGGTGTAGGTGATATTGGTGGAAGAGCAGTTGAAGAGATGATACAGGAGGACCACAGACACTTCCGATTGTGCCCATGTTCTTCGGTAGTATGTGAGAAGCAACCGCAGGTGATAGGACCAAAGGTTTAGAGGGACTTTGCCTGTTTTACTACAATGCACTATTCACACACATAGTTTCGTGCATTGTTCACAGGACTATTGTGATCCTCCCATTCACCGTTGGATATTTTGTCACTAAATATCATCCACTTCACAAGCTGCAGGAAGCCAACCAATCTGAACCAACCTTCCTCAACTTTCTTTTGGCTCTAATAACCATAAAGAGTTTCTCTGTTTTTATACATTGTGTATTTAATCACATATGAAAATCATTTCTTTACAATCATTCAAAGTATAATATAGGAAATCCTAATAATAGCTAATAATGGAGAATATCTCTAATTATCAATTGTACATATTTCTCTAATTACTAAGATCAAATCATATCTTTTACACCTTTCCTCCTCTATTAGCTTCATACGATGAATTGTTAATAATGCTATCATTTAGCATCCATGAATACAATAATCAGGATTCAGAAGACTAAACTAGAGAGCAAGGGTTTGCGTTAGTGAATACCTGTATCTCAGCAGAAGCCAATAGATGTTCAACAGAAGGCATGACCTCAGCCTGTGAAGTATTTCCAGGTAAGACACAGGCAAAATAGAATACGATAAAGTATAAAAAGATCCAAAAACGAGGTACCTTTGGTTCATGGTATATTGTATGCAGTGAATCAACAAGTGGATCATGAAATAGGGTTAAGCAGCGCCCTTCACAAAATGCAACAAGGGGTACCTTACTCTCCAAAGAGTAAAGACATGCCTGTATGTTTTAGAAACAAAATGATTTCCTTCATACAATGACAAGAATGAAAGTCCTGAATCAGTAATCAAATATTTATATTTGAAGGTTGGAAACCTCAATCTTAGTGTTATGTAGAAAATTGGCATTAAGAAGTGATTTCACAAACACCACCAGAAAGTGAGCTGGATCAAGAACGTTTTCTTTTCCTCATTTGTGTAGAAGAAGAAAAAAGAGAAACTTGAAAAAATTTTAGTCAGAGAAATATAAGGTGGTCACTGAGTTACATAAGCAGAAAATGTTACCTCTCTACAGACATTTGGATCTAAGTTGCTCCTAAATATTTCCTGACCTTGTCTGCCATAAACAAGCAATCCCTGGAATAATGTGGTATGGAATATAAGGCACAGGAAAATAAAAGAAACTATGAAAAAGGAAAAGTTATGTATAAAGTTATAGTCAGATTCTTCATGGTTAAATAATCTAGTTCTAAATCCATCACTTTATTGCATTTATCAATTTAGGTCATGTTTACCTTTTGAATGCCTATGGGACTGTAAAATCACTAGTGATATACTTTTGGTGAATAAGACTTGAGCTTCCACCGAAGAAGCATGTTAGTGTTCACAGTTAATTGTTGATAGTTAGGGGTTAACTACTATAGTATAGTTAATGGTCAACTATAGTTAATAGTTTCCCATAGTTGACAGTTGTATCCCACATCTTGTACTATAAATACTTTCATGTACAGACCTTGGTAACAAGTTCAGTTTCAATAAATTTTGTTCTCATTATACACATTTCTACTCTCTCTTTCTCTATCGAAGCTTAACAAGGTATCATGAGCTTCTTTTTTGTTGATCCCGCTTCCGCTTCATCTTGATTAGTGATGCTTCGCCACAACTTCATTCAATCGGTGTCTTCTTCGCTTCGTTGTCTTTGATGATTTCATCCGATGTCGTCTTCTTCAACCACCGCTTTGCCACTTCGTTCAGTGAGATCTCGATTGATGTGTTCTTCGTTTCCTCGTTTTGATTGTTTTCATTTGGTGTTGTCTCCTTCAACCATAACACCGCTTCACAACTTCGATCTAAACTTTCGATCGGTGTGTTCTCTGTTCCTTCACATTCGTTCGGTGTTGTCTTCTTCAAGCACCACTTCACTGCTTCATTCTGAGGTTTTGATCGGTGTCTTCTGTCTCTATGATAGTTCTGTTAGGCGTAGTCTTTTCACATATCATCTTTTCTTTCAAATCTGTTTGGTTTAGTGCAATTGTTCAGTGACATATGTTTGCAATTGCTTTCGCAATTCGTCTCCGACTCGTCTGAAGCAATTGGTGCAGTTGCATTTTGTTTCTTCTTTCGCATTTGGTACTCTCGTTTGGTGTTTGCATTCAAAGTTTCGTCTTCTCTTTTCTTGCGTTATGCATTCACTTTCTCCTTCGGTGAATTTTGAAACATCCTTTGCTGAAAAGTTGGATGATACAAATTATCTTCATTGACAGTAGTATGTAGAACCAATGATCAAGTCTCACAAACTGCAACGATTTGTGGTCAATCCACGTATTCCTTCTAAATATCTCACGGACCATGATCACACTCTTGGTATTGTCAATCCTGAATAAGAAGCTTGGGAAGTTGAACAATTTGGCCTTTATAAAATACTTTCTTGTGGGGCAATCAAAAGGTGTTACCATTTCACAATTAAAATATGCCCCTAATACTTTTGGAGGTGAGTGGCTTGGCAAATTGCATGCCATTTACCTATGGATTCAATTAAGAAGTTGATAAGAGACAAAGATGAAATTTTCTTTGCAATCTGTTTGGTTTAGTGCAGTTGTTCAATGACATATGTTTGCAATTGCTTTCACAATTCGTCTCTGACTTTCGTCTGAAGCAGTTGGTGTAATTGCGTTTGGTTTCTTCTTTTGCATTTGGTACTCTCGTTTGGTGTTTGCATTCAAAGTTTTGTCTTCTCTTTTCTTGCGTTATGCATTCACTTTCTCCTTTGGCGAAGTTTCCAACATCCTTTGCTGAAAAGTTGGATGATACAAATTATCTTCATTGACGGTAGTATGTAGAACCAGTGATCAAGTCTTACAAACTGCAACGATTTGTGGTCAATCCAAGTATTCTTTCTAAATATCTCACGGACCATGATCACACTCTTGATATTGTCAATCAATAAGAACTTGGGAGGTTCAACAATTTGGCCTTTCTAAACTACTTTCTTGGGGGGCAATCAAAAGGTGTTACCATTTCACAATTAAAATATGCCCCTAATACTTTTGGAGGAGAGTGGCTTGGCAAATTGCAAGCCCATTTACCTGGGGATTCAATTAAGAAGTTGATGAGACAAAGATGAAATTTTCTAAAACCTAGAAATATATAGGAGGTTGGTGAGACAACTCAATTATCTCACACACTATAACAAGACTTGATCTTTCTCATTCAATGGGAGTAGAATCAATTTATGCAGAACCCTCACATTTATCATTGGAATGTTGTGATTCACAATGTTATATGACAACAAAGGAAATACTCAAGGCTTAGGGTATTGTGATGCAAAGTAGGTTGCCATCCCATTGATAGGAAATATACCATAGGAAATAGTGCATCCTTGGAGGGAATCTTATATCATGGAAAAGTATGAAAGAAAGTGTTGTTTAGAAGCTGAATATAGACCTATGGCTTGAGCTACGTGTGAACTTATGATTTTAGACAAGTCTTTCAAGAGTGGAAATTTTGTAAAAATATACAGATGAAGTTTAATGTAATAATTAGGCAGCTAACTCACAAACATCTTAATGAACAACTCGCAAACATGCTAACTAAGTATGTAAAAGGACCAAGGATTAAGTGTATATGTTCTAAGCTTGGTGCATATGACCCATAAGCTTCAACTTTAGGGAGAGTGTGAAATTTCTTTCTACATAGCATTAGGGTTAGGGTTTAAGGTAGGTGCCTTACCTTATTTTCCAACACTCTTATATATACTCCAATGCAAGCACATTAGTGTACTATTTTTCTCCATCTTTATTTATTCAAGTGTTAAATATGATAGATTTGTTGCTTGTAATGAAAGGGCAAGTTTTAGCAAAATAGTTTCCAATCCTAAATAGAACAAGAGTGAACTTGAAAGATCTAGCATTAAAATAGTCATTTATTATTTATTTTATCACTTTTATAAAGTTTCACTTTTGGATGTGTTAAACTCTAGGGAAGAGATTAACAATGAGCTATACCCGTGTTTCTAACCCACATCGGTTTTGAGGGGCTGTTGTCTTGATTGTATGTCGTCTTGTTAATCAGATATCATCATTTCTCCTTAATGATGAGATACCTCACTCAGTCTTTTTACTTATTCTCATTTACACAACCTTCTTCAATATGCCATTGGTTCAACATGTTTTGTTCTAACCTCACAATAAACTCTTCTTTGTCGTTCAAATGTGTCTTTCTAGGATATCGTTATTCCCAAAAAGGGTATCAATGTCTCTCATAAACATAATTAGTACATTGTTTCTACTATTATCCCTTTCTTTGAGTATATTAAAAACGTGTTCCTTCTAATAAGGATATATGCAGTCAGTTTCCAACCAATGTTAATCTTCCTTCATCACATGACTCTATTATACCTCCGGATGCTTCTCTAGCACCTATTCAAGTATATCAATGCCACCCAAGACCCATTGCTTAAATAGCATATTATTAACATAAAAATATTCCCTATATCTCCATAGTAATTAGGAAAAATATATTCATAATTTTCCTATTCATTTTAGCGTATTTTTATTTCCTTGTTTTAAATGTTTTGATTATTACAAATACAATTGATGAGAATGTAATTTGAGTGCCTTTAGCAATAATTTTATTTTATTTTTTACATAGTTCAAGTTGGTATCAAAGCTCTCAATCTGGAGAATCGTGTTTATACTACCTAGTTAATAGCCCCCATTATTGTTGTTCGCCATCTTCATTTGAGGTTAGTGGTGGGCTAGAAAAGTGAGCCCCACTTGCCGCCACCACAGATAGCATCATTGAGATTACCTGAGCCCATTCCAAGGGGTGGTGAAATCTCGTTTCTCGTTTAACTCTAATTTGAGTATATATTAATTTTTTTGGTTCATATTCCAAACAGGTTCTGTTTGTTACGGATCAAACTAACAAAGGTTGAATCTTTATTATCTTTGTGTTGTTTTTATTTTAAATGTCTGCTATGAAAGCTTTACATTGGAATTTGATTTTTTGACAACAATGATTAATTTCATTAGAAATGTTTTTATTTTTTCTCATATCATATCCTTATTTTTTTCAGAATTTCCATTTACTGTATTAATTTCATTTCTCGATATAAATAACACACGTATATTGTCTCAGAACTACACAGTTTCAGCTAAATGTCTCTCTATTTGTAGTTGAATAAAGACGATGACAAGGGACATCAGTGATTGTACATTACACACGATTAATATACAAATTATGTTTCTTTTTACTCCTTGCTTTATATATAGACAAAACCCTACTTATGACAGAGAATAGTAAATCTAGGTCATACAACCATATACGGAATCTATCATGCCTCTTTCATATGCCGCAATATCAACTGCCAGATTTATATAATGGATTTTTGGCTGGCCCCCATAATCTGCTATCTATTACACTATTACACTGATCCAATTTTGAATTAGAATATTGTTCCGCGAGTAATGCTACATAAGAATTTGTGTGGATCCATTATCTTATTGTAATTTTTTTCAAAAGTGAAATGCCTTTGAAATTGTGCTCAACAATTATGCCATCGTTTTTAAAGCAAGAAAGGTTTGTTGTCAATAAATGTTAAAAGATTAACAGGAGCTCTTGGACTGGGATAATTTCTACATGTGATCACAAAAGCCCTCACCAATAATAAAATAAATTATCCATGTGACAATCTCAGCATAATTAACAATCTAGACAGGTGGGTTCGAAGATAAATTGCTAATGTCTTCAGAAAATGGGCACAATTAACGAGCTGGACAGATGTTAAAGAACATTTTGTTAATCTCTTCAGCGAGTTAAGGTAGCAAAACTGTTTACAATCAATTTTGATAGAGAATATCAAGTAGGTGTTTCATGTAAGTTAATTGTAATACACAAACAAAACGTATGAATATGTAAGACAAGGGATTATAACTACATAATAATTTTAGCTACATTTAAGGACAGCGTTGCTAAATCAAGAAGCGTTGTGAACATTAAAAATTTTTGGAAAGATTACCTGTAAGAAAACCCCAGGAGAAAATTCTGAAACAATGCCATCTTTTCCAGCTAAATCAACCGTTTTAAAAATGTCTATCACAGCTGGACGAGCCTATTTCCCAAATTTCAAAAGTAATGATCAGAAAAGTTTTCAACCATATGAATGTCTATGCTTAAATAAGAAAATATACCAAGCTATACATAGATTACCAGAAACCAATAAATGATCTCCATTATCCAATTTAGAATACATAATATATATTAACATGCTACCCTGACAAATCATGGATATATTAATCTTACTTTTCCGGTAGCTATCACAATTTTCACCCCTCTTGATGATGCCTCTCTCAAAGCAGTGACAGTTGTAGAAGAAATTTGACTTTTGCTGTTCAGCAATGTTCCTTTTGTACAATACAGAAGTCAATCAAAATCCAGACGAAATATGAAGGAATATCTAAAGTGTATTTTCACTGCAATCATACCATCCATGTCACAGAAGATATATCTGAACTTTGGTTTGTAAAATCTAAGACTGCCTTCTTTCTTCCTGTCTTTTGACAATTCATCTATAAGATTATGTCCCCATATACATTTTATGCAAACAAATACTTTGAATTAGAGGGAAAGGTATAAAGCAAATAAATTATGCATGAAATTGCTGAGGATTACTAGTAAAAAATACAAGTACCATCTGAACTGTTTTGATGAAAATTTGAATTTGTTTCAGCATCACATGCACTCTTTATTAGCCCTTTTCCTTTCCAATCGAGACTCTTTAAAAGGATTTCCTCCTCTCTCTCCATTTCTACTTCAGCCTCTTCACTTATTTCATGATCAAATCCCAAAAGATGTAACAAGCCATGAACCTGCAAAAAGATGAAGTAATTGACATTCCCAAGTTCATCTTTCAGTTCACACAACATAGACATAGTATTAGAAGATAAAATTCCAACATGTTAATTGTATTATATGTTCGAACTACACACCCACACTGAGAAGAGAATGAAACTCCAGCTTACTTTCCACTTATGCTGATAGCAGAAGACAGCTACCATAATCTAATACAATAAAGTTCAGTACCAGACAGGAAACAGTCAGAATATTATGAAACCAACCATAAGGATTCGGATCTCATCAAGAAGAGTATGCCCTCTTTCCTCTGCTTGTCTTGCAGCTGTCTCAACAGAAATTACAATATCACCCAACATAAGCTGCAAACAATTCATCACGTAGTTAGCATCCAACATGTATGTTTTAAATTTTATTTATTGTCAATGACACCAATGCAACTTATAATCTGCTAGATGATTCAATTCTTACAACAGGAATCTTGAGCTCAGGTATATGACTTGACATTGAGAGAACATCTGTGGCATGGTCTTCATCTCTCCATTCCTTATTAAGTTTTCGAATAAACTCATCATTGCAAAGAAGTATCGATAACTCAACACTATCAAACCCACCAACATCACTTATAGCAGTGTCTCGAGTTTTATAACCGGAACCTTTCAAACCATCAAAAGCCAGTTTCATTGCAATTGGAACATTTAGCCGAAGCAACTCTGCAATGCTCTGTACCCAGTAAAAGCAAAGAGACCACATAAGAATGTATAATGCAGAACTCATACAAATATCTCTTTTTTTTTTCAGATAAACAAAAGTTCTATAGGATATGATTGTAAGAGTTTATATGGATTTTATTTGAAATTATCATGTAAGTACTTATGCAAGTGTTTCATTGAGGTGTCTTGTAACCTTCTAAAAGCATCTCTAGTACTACTTTTAACGGGTCCTACCATACTAAGTCATATTTATAAACTTTTCAACAATTATTTACTCCAATCTTAAAATCATCTAAGAAATGAAATCCATCCTAAAACATATTATCTCACAATATTTGTTTTTTAATCATAAAACCTGTTGATCATCCTATAAGAACAACTGCTTATTAAGGTAAGTCATGCCAACCTCAAAAGAGGTGTCAATGGTAAAGCTCTAAGGAGCTATAAGCTTAAATGTAGTGAGCTATTATTGAACAAGTACCTAAGTCCAGAACTCACAAGCAAGTTTACAAGACTTCAATTAGTAAAAGTAATCATGTATGTTTCTACTTTATCACAAGCTTCATATTAGTTATCCTTCGTATAATTCATTCCCTTTGTTACTCCCTAATACTTCTCAAACGAAGACCTAAAAGCTGGAAAAAACATAACCGCACCGCACTCCAGAGTTTCACATTCGCAAACAGAGCCCAAAAGAACAGGTAAAACATAATCAGAAACCATGAAGAACATATTTACATAGAATTCTGCATGAATACATTTAGAACAAGAAAATCAGAAGAAGGAGTGAAATAATATTATCAGTAAGGCAAAATTAACATCAAAACAAACTAAACAAAGAGTGTTTTTATATTAGATGCTTTCATAAACATTTTTTTATCACAAATAAATTTTATTTGCTTTTATTAGAACTCTCTAACAAAGTAAATATTGGGTTTGGTAATGAGCACCAAGATTTCGGGATCGTCGGGCAAATCTTCTTCGAGGCAAATTTCCACGCGGAGTTGCAACTCTTTCTCTTTGTTCTTGGACGCTCTTCGCCTCACCTTCCGATACTCCTTGCTTTCGGAGCGAACTCCTGCCATGAGTCGGTGCCTACCTTCGGTCCGGCACCGGGTAAGCGCATGAAAACTGCGGCCAAAACGCGGGGATTTCAAGAACAGAGAGACATGGCTAGAGATGGCGTTGTTGGATGCGGGAGAGAAATGAGGGAGCTGAGTGAAGCACGTGACAGCACGCGCCATGGTGTGGAGAGGAGGACGGTGGCAGAGGAAGTGGGAGAAACGGAGGAGCATTTAGGAATGGAGTTCCCACCAAATGGCTGTTCCTGGTTTCAGGGTAGTTCAATTGGGACCTCGACCCACAAGGAAGGAGTCTAGAACAAATATTTTTCATTGTAATTTTTATTTTATCAAATTCAAAATTTAAGGGAACAAATCTAATGTAATGTATAAAAAACGTCTAAAATCTCATTATATTGTAATCCTTATATTTCACTTTTATGGTTGGGATGGATTTGAAGAAGTTAAAAATAAAGAATTTGAGAAGAAAATTTAAAATTATGAATAATTGTAAAATTATAATTTTAAGTTAGTGATTAATTAATTTAGTTTATCGTAAAATAAGATGTAAATTATTATGTAAAATAAGAAATTTATAATGAAATATATTAATTTTAAATAAAATTTAATTAATAGAAATAAAGTTAAAATAAAATATAAGTAATTTATTTAAATAAAATAAAATAAGGATTGGTTGAGGTTAACTTGAATGAAAATGTGAGTAATTTATCAAAGACATATATTTCAATTGATCAAACTAATTTAAATTAAATTGTTAATAAGAGAAATGATAATTTAGTTAAATAAAATGTAGACTGATTAGTTAAAATAATAATTAAATAAAAATTATGTCAGTAACTAAATGAAATGTGATAATGAATATAATTAATATTAATTGTTTCCTGGACATGAAGTTCCATGCACTCAGTTCAACATCATCATGAACATTCTCCCTCCCCTCTTCTTCCTCACCCCACCATACAAAAATGCACACCGAATAAAAAACATAACGAGTTACAAAGATCAAATAAACGCAAAAATTATAATTATGAAAATGAAACAAACTTTATCGTTTTTGTGACACCCACACACTATCCTGTTAGTTGGGGGCAAGAGAGGATGATCCAATTAGTCCCTTCATCTTCCACTTTTTGAGAACTGCCTCTTGTTACGAACAAAATGCCCCTTAACACCACAAACATTATTTAGAACCACACTTAAAACAATTATCTGGTCACAAAAAATTCAAAACATTGTCAAAATGATTTCAACCCTTAGACATCAATTGTCACCATAATCACCGTCAATTACCATAGTTCATCATAGAACCTCGTTATTGACATTACGGTGGATGCTAATGTTGAAAGATTCCTAGTTTTCATTAGAGGGGAAAGATCAACCAATTATGTAATGTTTCAATCCCAAGTGTGATGACAGAATAGTTGTCAATCACCATGCATTCGACATATTGTCCGTTTGGGAGCGTGTGCTCCGTCACGATTTTTTCCTTAAAAAGTGTCTCGGAGGATGGAAGGAGGAAGGAGTATTTAAACCATCTTTGGCCTCAAATTCTAAGCGATGTGAGACTATTGGACGTGGTAAGAACATATACCCCCAGTCGAGGTCTAAGGGGAATGATGGTTCATCATAGAACCTTCAATATCGGCCCCACGATAGGCACCAAATGTTCTTATCGAGATCCAAAGCGTAGACCTTTGGACAGATGGCAAGATTTGAGTGGCTTGATGACTCCTAATAAATACTCTTGAGGATTGGAACACAAGATAAGATCCACTTGCAAAAAACTCTATAACGCTCAAGTTAGTAAAAGATTTTAGGATCCATGAGAATAGAGTAAGAATATAGTAATGTGTATGAGAATTTGTGTATATTTCTTGGTAAAATACAATGTGTATTTATATGGTTTCTAGGCCCTATGATGTTTTTCGTAAAAACTGATCATATAAAGAGAATATCAAATAATATCAACAAATATAACATTTTACCGCATATATAATAATTAGAGGAATAATAACAGTAATGTGATCGTAACATCTCAAAATTTATAACACAATATTTTCAGTATGCTAACATAAGAAAAAAGAATATAATACATTGCGTATGTTGTATCTAATCGAATAATATATATATATATATATATATATATATATATATATATATATATATATATATCATAATGTTATAAACATTATATAATAGATTATATTTACCGTTTTAAAGTATATGTATATATAATACAAGTTTATCTTTTAGAATAAATGATGCAGAACAACATTCAGTAACAGATAGAATTTCAATTAATAAGATTCTTATACTTGTACTGCAAATTCTAAGATAGGATTGGGTGAATTTAATGATTGAATCTTCAAAGCCTATATATAAAGAAGATAGTGTTAGTGAAAGTCATACGAGGAAAAGCAACGAGAAAAAAAAAACGAGATCTGAGAGTTAGATAAGCACATTAGAAAAATGGAAACATAACAGTGAGACTCAAAGGAGAAATAAGAGTTGAATTGTGCATTTATTCAGACCTTTTTCACTCTCTAAGGTAAGAAAACGAGACATTTATCATTTTATCTTTTGAATTTTATTTTTCTTATTTCCTCATAATTATTTTTTATATTTACCTTTAAGTGAGGTGTCCTTAACCTCATTCTTATTTATATTTAGTTCTCATTCCTATTTATCTATTTATATTCATCTCCAGTTATGCATTGGTCCTATTTATTCAATTTATATTTATTCTCGTTTACTTATTTATATTTATCTCTAATTACATACTGGTCCTTTCTATTTATTTATATTTATTTTAACTATTCATTGATCCTATCTATTTATTTATATAATTATATGGTTTAATATTGAAATAAAATTTATGATAATTAAAAATTTGATTATTGTAGTTTGAGATATAACCTTGAGGATTTAAACGAGTTAGTATTACTCAAGATGAGATGTTCTTGAGTTACTTTATTGACCATGAGCTCATTTATCCTGACTAGTCACTACAAAATTAATCAATATCTTTATAAAGTATGATAAAATCCAGTTTTATGGATTTGGGAGAATTTTCATTTCATTTTATCTTATTATGATATGTTGTATATTTTTATGTGATATTTGTCTCACTTCCCTATTTTATGATTGTGTGTGAAAAACAAAATTTTATAACCTTATCATAGATGGCTGCTCCAAACATGCTTCATCCCTTCTTCATCAACATTATGGCTGTTTTCCCAGGGAAGGCATGGCAAACAAATGCAGTAAATAATTTTGTAACATTTCAGGGAACGAGAAACTCTACTATTACTTTTCTCTCAGCTCCAAACGCGCCGATTGTCATCGAAGAACAAATCGGAGTTACCTTCTATTTACCCCCAACAGTCCAAGTGAATCCTATCCATAACATTTTCCCTCCACCCGTTTGAAAACTAGTATATGAGGGGAAAACTGTAAATAAATAACACTTATTCCTCTTCTAGTGTAGGAAATATAGGATGTACTAAACGATATGGATATATGATGCATACAGTATTGTAAATACATATATACACACACACACACATATATATATATATATATATATATATGTGTGTGTGTGTGTGTGTATATATATATGTGTGTGTGTGTGTGTATGTGTGTGAATATTTTAAGTATAATTAGATATCATTGTATAATTTTGCCTTTAAATTTTATAAGTATATTATAGAAAATAATAATAAATAAATAGAATTTTTTTTGTTACAACATTAAATGGTATCAGAGCCACGTTTCGTGTGAGATCTGTGAAATGTGCTCATTATATTTTTTTTACTAACTCATACAATTTCAGATGGCAAACAATAGAAAGAATAATGAATTAACTGAAGCAATGCAAGCTATCCGAGACATGGTTGTTGCTCTAATAAGGAATCAAAGACCTAAAGGAAACACTGAATCACAAGGTTTAGCTGAATTTAGGAGAAACAAACCCCTACAATTTTTTGGAGGATATGATCTAGAAAAAGCTGAATTATGGATTAAGGAGATGGAGAAAATATTTTGAGTTATGAACTGTGCTGACAACCAAAAGGTGAATTATGTTGTATTTATGCTAATAGGAGAAGTTGAATATTGGTGGGATGGTACTAGGAGATTACTTGAAGGAGGAAGAATAATTATTACCTGGGATGTATTTAGAACAAAGTTTTTAGAAAAATATTTCCCTAATGATGTGAGAAGAGCAAAAGAAATAGAGTTTATGCAGTTGAAGCAAGGAAGTATGATAGTAGGGGAATATGCTTCTAAGTTTGAAGAATTAGGAAAAGACTCTACTTTCTTTTATCACCAAGAGGAAAGGATGAAGTGTATAAAATTTGAAAATGGACTTAAGGATGAATTGAGAAAAGCAGTAGGAATACTAGAAATTGTTGATTTTCCTACGCTCATTCACAAGTGTAGATTTTTGAAAGATTTTGAGAACAATCAAAATATCAAACCCAAGTATTTTGGACCCCAAACAAATAAAAATAAACGCAATGAGGGAAAACCTTACAATTGCCCACAATGGAGGACCCAATCCAACCAATCTTCATCAAGAAAATCTAGTAGACCTGTATATGATCATATCACATGCTTTAAATGCAAACAAGGTCATCATGCTAAAGATTGTCACCTTAAGGGACCAGTCTGTTTCAAGTGTGGGAAACTTGGTCAACTATTCTCTAAGTGTGGACAATAGAAGACACATTTCAATCCAGCTGCAACCAAAACAAGACCTACCACACAGTAAAAGTGTACACCATGACTAGAGCTGAAGCTGCTGAAAACCATGATCTAATTCAAGGTATGTGTTTTATTAAAGGAAAAACTTTAAATGTACTATATGACTCAGGTGCAACTCACTCATTCATTTCCAATTATTGTGTTCAACATCTTAATATGTCGACCTCTTTTCTAAAAACTAGTTTGGTTGTTTCAACTCCCACATATGACTCGGTAATTACCAATAAAGTTTGTTTAGATTGTCCAGTATTCATTGAGAATAGAAAATTCGTTGTAAATTTAATATGTCTACCTTTATATCAATTAGATGTAATATTAGGTATGGACTGGTTATCTTCTAATCAAGTCCTTTTGAATTGTGCTGAGAAATCAATAATATTTCCAAACCCTGAGAATCTTTTAAAATCACATACCAATTCAAAAAGTGAGCCTTTAAAGAATGAAATTCAAGGGTACTTGTTATTATCTTCTATGGAAATAAAAGAGGAAGTTGAGTTGAAAAATATAGTAGTCGTTCAAAATTCTCCTGAAGTATTTCCCAATGATATTTCTGGTCTACCACCCAATAGAGAAATTGAATTTTCAATAAATTTGATGCTTGGAACTGGACCAATATCTATAGGACCATATAGGATGTCACCCTCTGAATTATCATAATTGAAGAAACAATGGGAAGAGTTACTTGAAAAATAATTCATTCGTCCTAGTGCGTCACATTGGGGAGCCCCGGTTTTACTAGTTAAGAAGAAAGATGGAAGTTTTAGTTTGTGTGCAGATTACCACCAATTAAATAATTTTTTTATAAAGAATAAATACTATCTTCCAAGAATAGATGACTTGATGGACCATTACGAGGAGCCTCTGCATTTTCTAGGTTAAAATACCTTTTTGGTCCCAATTTTCGTCAAGTTTTTTCAAATAAGTCCTAATTTTGGTTCTATGTTCAAATAGGTCCCAATTTTCGTCAATTTTGTTCAATTGGGTCCATTTTTGCTAACACCGTTTAAATCATTAACGGCCATGAACAGTGACTGTCACATGTCATTTCGTGATTTCTTTTATTTTTTTATTTCTTTATTTTTTTTAAATATTTTTTTAAATTTTTAAATTTTTTTTAAATGTACACGTGTCAATCCAGTAGCGTGTCACGTGTCATTTCATGAGTTTTTTAAATTTTTTTAAATGTCCACGTGTCAACCCATTAGCATGCCACGTGTCAAAGTCAATGTTCTATATTCAATTTGGTCCCTATATTTGTTATTTTTGTTCAATTTAGTCCCATTTTTTGTTAACATTAACCAATTTGGTCCCTCTCCAACTTGAAACCAAATTTAATTTTTATATTAAAATTTACATTTTTTATTAAATATTTTTATATAATATATTAAAATTCACATAATATAACTTTGATATACAAATTAAATTTGATCATATCTTCGATAGGGACCAAATTGGTTAATATTAACAAAAATTTGGACTAAATTGAATAAAAATAACAAATATAGGGACCAAATTGAATATAGAACATTGACTTTGACTCGTGGCACGCTACTGGGTTGACACGTGGACCTTTAAAATTTTTTTAAAAAAATAAAAAAAAATTCAAAAAAACCACAAAGTGACACGTGACACGCTACTGGGTTGACACGTGTACATTTAAAAAAATTTAAAAAAATTTAAAAAAATTTTAAAAAATTTTAAAAAATTTTAAAAAATAAAAAATAAAAATAAAAATAAAATTCAAAAAAACCATGAAGTGACACCTGGCAGTCACTGTTCATGGCCGTTAATGATTTAAACGGTGTTAGCAAATTGAACAAAATTGACGAAAATTAAGACCTATTTGAACACAAAACCAAAATTAGGACTTATTTGAAAAAACATGACGAAAATTAGGACTAAAAAGGTATTTTAACCTATTTTCTAAGATAGATTTAAGGTCGGGATATCATCAAATTAGAGTAAAAGAAGAAGACATACAAAAAAACTGCTTTCAGAACTAGGTATGGCCATTATGAATATCAAGTGATGCCTTTTGGTGTGACCAATGCTCCTACAATATTCATGGATTATATGAATAGGATCTTCCATCCATTTTTAGATCAATTTGTGGTTGTTTTTATAGATTATTCTAAGACTCTTGAGGAACATGAGGAACACCTTCAAATTGTCTTGCAAATCTTGTGAGAAAAGAAATTGTATGCTAAATTGTCTAGGTGTGAATTCTGGTTAGAGAAAGTAAAATTTTTAGGAGATGTGATTTCCAATAAGGGAGTGTCAATGGATCCAACCAAAATAGAAGTAGTTCTATAATGGGAACCACAAAAAATAGTGACTAAGATTCGCAATTTTCTCGGTTTGGCAAGATATTATAGAAGATTCATTGAGGGATTTTCTAAAATAGCTTTTCCTTTAACCCAACTCACCAAATAAGCTTTTGTGTGGACAGAAAAATGTGAGAATAGTTTTCAAGAACTCAAGAAAAGATTAACCACTTCTCTTGTTTTAGCATTACCTGATCCTACTGGGCACTTTGTTATATTTTGTGATGCTTCCAAAATGGGATTAGGTTGTGTTCTTATGCAAGATAGAAGGGTAGTGGCATATGCTTCTAGACAATTAAGAACAATGAGAAAAATTACCCAACCCATGATTTAGAACTAGCTGCCATTGTTTTTGCACTTAAGATATGAAGACATTATGTTTATGGTGGTAAGTTTGAAGTTTTTAGTGATCATAAGAGTCTTAAATACTTATTTGACCAAAAGGAATTAAATATGAGACAAAAGAGATGGATGGAATTTCTGAAAGATTATGATTTTGAATTACAGTATCATCTAGGTAAGGCAAATGTATTGTTAGAAAAATTTAGAGACATGATTTTGTCGGTCACCCTAAGCCATGATAAAATGCAATTAAATTCCATTCAGATCACTAACAATTTACAAAAACAAATCCATGAGGCATAAGAAAGTGATAAGTTCATTCAAAAGAAAAAGAAATTGATAGGGCAAAAAGATGGAGAGAATTTTGGCATAGATAGGACAAAAACTTTGAGATTTAAGGATAGGATGTATGTACCCAACAATGAAGAAATTAAGAAAATGATTCTAGAGGAAGCACATAAAAGTAAATTAAGCAAGCATCTTGGCACAACAAAAATGTATCAAGATCTCAAGAAAGTAACACCAACCACTAGAATTGGTAGAGTGGTGAAATCAAAGAAACTCACTCCACGATAAATTTGGACCTTACACAATTCTTAGAAAGATAGGTCCTGTTGCTTATCAAATTTGCTTACCTTCTTTCCTTTCCAATCTTCATAATGTCTTTCATGTGTCTCAATTAAGAAAATATATTTCTGATCCGTCTCATGTGATAAGGCATGATACAGTACAATTAAAGAATAACCTTACATTTGACGTAATGCCTATACAAATTTTGGACAAAAAGGTCAAGGAACTCAGAGGCAGACAAATTCAGTAAAAGTCATTTGGAATGAAACTACTAGAGATACCACATGGGAATTGGAAGAAAAAATAAGAGAAATTTATCCTCATTTGTTTTAGTAAATAAAATTTATATATTTACCTTTAAGTGAGGTGTCCCTAACCTCATTCTAATTTATATTTAGTTCTCGATCCTATTTATTTATTTATATTCATCTCTAGTTACGCACTGGTCCTATTTATTCAATTTATATGTTTCTCATTTACTTATTTATATTTATCTCCAATTATGTACTAGTCCTTTCTATTTATTTATATTTATTTTAACTATTCATTGATCCTACCTATTTATTTATATAATTATATGGTTTAATATTGAAATAAAATTTATGATAAATAAATATTTGATTATTGTAGTTTGAGGTATAACCTTGGGGATTTAAACGAGTTAGTATTACTCAAGATGAGATGTTCTTGAGTTACTTTGTTGGCCATGAGCTCATTTATCCTGACTAGTCACTACAAAATTAATAAATATCTTTATAAAGTATGATAAAATCTAGTTTTATGTATTTGGGAGAATTTTCATTTCAATTTATCTTATTATGATATGTTGTATATTTTTTATGTGATATTTGTCTCACTTCCCTATTTTATGATTGTGTGTGAAAAACAAAATTTTATAACCTTATCATAGATGGCTGATCCCTTCTTCGCCGACATTGTGGCTGTTTTCCCGGGGAATGCATGGAAAACCAATGCAGTAAATAATTCTGTAACATTTCAGGGAACAAGAAACTTTACTATTACTTTTCTCTCTGCTCCAAACGCGCCGATTGTCATCAAAGGACAAATTAGAGTTACCTTATATTTACCCCCAACAGTCTAAGTGAATCCTATCCATAACATTTTCCCTCCACCTGTTTGAAAACTAGTATATGAGGGGAAAACTGTAAATAAATAACACTTCTTCCTCTTCTAGTGTAGGAAATATAAGATGTACTAAACGATGTGGATATATGATGCATACAGTATTGTAAATACATATATATGTAAATATTTTAAGTATAATTAGATATCATTGTATAATTTTGACTTTAAATTTTATGAGTATATTATAGAAAATAATAATAATAAACAAATAAATAGAACTTTTGTTTTTCGTCACAATGATACCTTACCTGATTTACCAAATATTTTGTAAATATATAGTATTGAGGAATATCACGACGTAATCAAACTACTGAGATTTAATTACATATAATTTTAATATATGAATATTTGCACCAATAAATATATCTCATAATATCTTACTACTAGTTTAGGTTAGTAAAATTGAATGGGCCTTATTGGGTTGAATCACTTAACATATTTGATGTCGGGTATGTATATAAGTTGCCCAAGCTCAGAAGTTTGATTAACGTAAATGGAATGCTTGTTGCGATTGTAACTATAACATTCTAGCATTGATATTACTTATTTAAAAAAATAAGGAAAAAAAGGGAAAAATAAATAAATTCAAATTGCATTTATTAAAAATACTTTCCCTAAAACACAGGGAAATTTTCAACTTTATTTCATAAACGCAAAAAATATAAAATCCATAAATGCGTTCAACACTTACAATTATCCAAACAGTTAATAGAAAATGATTACAAAATATACAAGAAAATCCATAACAATAAGTTCATGAAAAATTCTCCATGTTGGCCCCTCTTCGGCGCTAAGTATCCACGTGTTCACTTACATCAACATCTGCTCCCATGTAACGAGTTACATGATCATCACCAAACACACACAAATAGGGTGAGCTCAAATAAAATGATACACAATATACTATAAAATAACAATTTCAAACCCATGACCCTTATTAGAACCCCAACTCTTAAACCTGACTTTCAGATCTTCCTCTAGACACCTCTTGATCCTACACCTTTTAATGATTACTTTGGTTGATACTTATTGCCACGAATGTCTACTCGCCCCTCCAACTACAAGCCACCACCTATAGTCCACACGTGGGAATGATCTTGTCACGATCACAATTTGCAACACCAAGTGAAGTTTCCCAATACGAACCGTAGTCCGTATTTGTCCAAAGACTACCAAACTCGCCGGACAATACCGAGGAGGGCAACCCTTCGGAACCCATCCATACAAGCCACGATCTCGCACACTCCACTAGACTTCCAAAACCACCAGGCTACAACCTCGAGTGGCCACGTATTACCCCAATACAAGCTACACTCGTAATTGAGGCCCCAACAAAACATCATTTCAAGACCTCCATCCAAAGTTGTGTAGAATCCTCCCGCAGTCCAATTCTACACCTAGAACCGCCTGACACTTCATGCACATCACTAGGCAGAAACTGGTTCCAAACCGCCTAGCGAAGGCTACACGCCGCCAGGCACCACACACCTTCCCATACCTTTGCCAGTCCACTTTTTCCTAGCGAAACTACCCCTTTTGTCAGGCACCATGCGATTATAGTAGCCACTGCCACTGTTTTGGGTCTCTATTGCTTGGTGGCTCGTCCTACGTCGCCAGGCGCCATACTAGTAGCGCAAGTGCTACTGTTTTTTTTTTTGCCAATTTGGACAGGTCCTAAAGGACCTCACACTCAACATTCAATACATGATATCACATAACCTCATTCTGGCATACTCATATAATTAAATTACAGACCAACACAATCTCAAACATCATGGCCACTACTCAAACTCATTAGTCAAGTAAATCATGTTATTCCAATTGCTAACCCTTACACAATATGCACTTAAATGAAATTCACCCAAAAACAAACTCTTTACAACATCACAGTTAAGATAACATCACTTTTCCTCTCTTCCAATTCCAATCATCATATCCTCATCCATGTGTCTAATTTAATTACATGCATATAATTTCTTCTCACACCCTAGACCCAATTACTCAGTATTATGCACAAAATTGCAAGACAACTCACCTAGGAAACTCAACAATAAAACATAAACAAATTTTCCATCTGCCTTGATCTGTCGCCTGGCAGCAGTTCATGTGCCGCTAGGCGAAGCATACCATTCTGGAAAAATTCCAAATTTTTCAACACCTAGACGAACACTAAAACCCCCCAATCACCAATTCCAGCTGGGGTTTGTCATAATTTTAATGTTTAACATAATATAAAGTTCATGCTTGTTCAGTTTAAGATTATTTCATGAAACATATCATAAATCATAAACAACGATCACATTTGTTCATCCCCAATCCTAACATGAACCCTAATCCTCTAATTAGTTCACGATTCATACCAATTTCATATAAAACAATTCCATGACCTCAATCACATCAAAATTCCACACAATTGTACATATATATAGTCAAATTAAGCCTCGCAGACATCAAAAGAATCACCAAAACCATGAACTGGGTAACCCAGCTCGCGTCGCCTAGCGGGAAGAACATGCCGCTAGGCGGTTCATCTCCAAAACCCAAAAAATTGGGTTTAGGCACATGTGTCACCTAGCAGGTCATGATGACTACCAGACGATTTTTGGAAAATTTTCAAAAATGCACATAGTTACAAAATTTGACAAAAAGAGAGGTACACACAATGATCATACAACAATAAATCATATACATTTGAATTTAAACACATAATGCAACTACCCTAATATGGATTCCTCGTTCAAAAATGTGTCTAGCTTTTTCCTTCTCTAAGTTGCCCTCTCTTTGATCTCCCACTATCTCAAATCACCCTCAATTTCGTTCTACTCTATAGATCAGTGGTTGGTACTCTTTATTTTTCCTAACCCTAAACCAATTTAATTAAATTAAAATGCAATTAAATTAAATAAATAATTATTTATTTAATTATTTAAATTTCCTGGGTCTTACAATAACTGGCCATGTAGTCGAGTTGTAGCAAGGCTTTATGCTTATAGGTGGATTGGTGGTTTGGATGGACTATATGTGGTCGTCTTTAACCTTGCAAGTGGATTGGCTACCTGGTCAAACCATATGTGGTCATCTTTGACTTTGCAGGTGGATTGGTCATTTGGCCAAGCTGTGGGTGGTCATATTTGATCATGGATGCTATCTTGAGCGTTTTGAATTATTGACTTTGGTAGGATCTGACGCCATTTATTTAAGCAAGCTTTGTGCTACCAACTTAGCAAGCTTTATGTGTGTTGCCGACATAGGTAGGCTTGGGTGCCGCCTTAGTGGGCTTAATTTGATGCTACCATCTAGGTAGGCCAAGATGTTGCCTAAACGGGCTTAACTTATGTTATCGTCTAGGTAACTCGGGGGCCACATTTGTGGGCTCATGTTGCAGTCTATGTAACTCGTGTGCCACGTTTGTGGACTTTTGTTTCTGTCTAGATAACTTAGTGCCTTGTTTGAGGGATTTGCTTATGTTACTGTCTAAGTGACTCAATTCCTCATTTAAGAGCTTTGCTTAGGTTACTGTTTAAGTAACCTGGTGCCTCGTTTGAGGGCTTTGCTTAAGTTTGTCTAAGTAACTTGGTGTCTCACCTGTAGGGCTTCTGTTAAAGTTATTAAGTAACTTGATGCCTTGCCAGAGGTCTTTTTGTTAATAATACTTGTCTAAGTAACTCGGTGTCTCGCTTGAAGGGCTTTCATTATGTTACTATCTAAGTAACTAGGTGCCTTGTTTGAAGGGTTTTAAGTTAACTTGTTGTCACACCCAGAGGGTCTTTTGTTGATGTTACTGGTCTTAGTAACTCGGTGCCTCGTCTTGAGGGCTTTATGGTAACTGGATGCCTCGCTTGGAAGGCTTTTCTTTAATGTTACTTGTCTAAATAACTCAATGCCTTGCTTGGAGGGCTTTTGTTAAATTTATTAAGTAACTCGTTGCCTCACCTAGAGGGTTTTTCCTTAATGTTACTGTCTAAGTAATTGGGGTGTTAAAACACTAAACCACTCCTAATGAATCCAGCCCAAACCCATTTCTAGGCCCAATACCAAAAACAAGGCCAAAGCCTAAATAAAGGCCCAATCACTAGAGGAATGCTTAAGAAGATTTAAAATGCTAGTGATGGTCAAGATCCTTCAAGGCCTAATGGAATCAAGCTACCTTTCAAATGGGCTAAGGAATATATTAAAATATAGATAAACATTTGTTTACATGTGGATTTCGACCAATGTAATTGGGCCACCTTTGTAATTATTGTGTGCTTTCAATAATTGGATCAAAAATTCACCAAAGCATTGTTTAATTGGGCTCATAACTTCATTAAACAAGCTTTGACCGAATAGGTGTCTAGAAAACATGCCACACTTAACACATTGAGCACATGTTGAAATTTGGAAGGTGTGACTTGCCACATGGCACTTGATCCACCAAATAAGGAGATCTAGATCTAGATCTAGAAAGAATTCAACACATGTCATAAACTTAGCTTAGCTGAATTCTTCCTTCTCCTTAGGCTATATAAGAGAGCTCCTATGCATTGTGTAAAGGTTACTCTTAATTTGAATGGTAAATGCCTTGATGTTGAGAGCACTCCACACATTTGCCTTATTGAGAGTCATGAGAGCTAGGAATCTCCTTAGATCTCCTCTAGCCTCCTTCCTCTAAGATAATTTCTCTTTCCTAGAACTCCATCTCCACCACACCATTCCATTGCTCAAGGGCCTTTAACCTTGCTTACATTCCATTTCTATTGCATTAAGGAGCTTCTCCTTTCAAAAAACCAGGCAAGGAGCTCCATCAGCTATTGTACTCGGTCATTAGAACATCGAGATGTTCAATACTAAGGCATTAGAATTGCAAGTTGTTATTGTAATTAGGCATTGGAACATCATGCTGCTCTTGTACAAGGGCCTTAGAACGTTGAGTTTACTCCTATATTTAGACACTAGAACGTCGAGTTATTGTTGTAGTCATTGAATTCTTCTTGAACTCGGGTATTGGAATGCTGAATTGCTTTTTCTCTTGTACTATGTCATTGGAATGTCGAGGTGCTTTTGCACTCACTAAATTCTTCTTGTACTCGGGTATTGGAACACCAAGTTGCTCTAGCTCTTGTACTCAGTCATTGGAATATCAAAGTGCTTTTGTACTCAAGCACTAGAATTCAAGTTGTTCTTATACTCAAGCATTGGAACACCGAGTTGTTGTTGTGCTCAAACATTGTAACACCGAGTTTACTTTTGTACTCAGGTACTAGAGTGTTGAGTTGCTCTTGTACTCGGGTATGGTGGCACTGAGTTGCTCTTGTATTCAGGTACTATAACACCAAGTTACTCTTGTACTCGAGTACTGGAACGTTGAGTTGCTCCTTTCGTAGTCTACTCTACTAATTTCGACGTTTTGGAGATCAAAATTATTCTTGATCTTTGTGGTTGTCGTATTGATTAGGTAGTTCCAGTGTTTGGACTATCAGACTCCTTCCAAAATGGTTTGTGAAAAATTCCACAACTTTGATGAAGTTCGACGATTGCTCTTTAGGTTGTTCCTATTTGGAGTGATCTTTCTCTTTCCATTTTGCATGCTTTTCCCAGACTTCATGAATCAGCTTGGAGGTTTTCTTTGTTGTGCTCTTCATCAAAGTGTTGTCCTTTCAAGCTATAATAGTGTGTGACTCCCATTTCTTGTAAGGAAGAGTGAGGATGATTTTGGGGAGCTTTGGGCTTTTAATGAAGGACAATGTAAGTTGATATTGTTACCACCCAAATTGCCAATTGTGTGATGTATACAAGTTTTTTAAGGGAAATATTGTTGAAAGTTTAATAAGTAGTCTCTCAGGAAAGAAAAGTGAGTCACTAACAAACTTAAGAACCTTGTCTTTCCTAGCCAGAGTTTTCCTCAAACCCTTTTTACAAATTTCCTTATAGAAATTCATGTTCTTTATTTGATGAAACATCCTTAGCCACGACATCGAGGAACTCTACCAAAGAATATTGCTTGTTGTCCTGAGTTTCTTCTCGGTCATTATGCATATCGATCTATCAACATTGTCGTGCATCGAGGATTTTGTGGTTGTCGTGGTTGAGACTAATTTATGAGCCTCATCAAAGCTTCGTCTCTAAGTTGGAGTATTAGCTTTCAAGAGTCGTGCACGTGCTATTGCGCCCCTGTAAGAACACTCCAAGTTCTTATCATAGAGGGGAAGAGATCAACCAACTATCTTATCCATCCAAACACACCATTGAAAGGAAGTTTTTTTTTAGTTTGAGTTTCTGCGTTGTTAAGAAATAATGTGGTGGTGGAAAGGTATGAACAACGATGATGCATAGTGTTGTGTAGGCTATTACATTGGAAGCCATTGTCGCAACCACTCCACCAATAAAGAACATCACAAAAAATTATGCTTCGTCGACTTCTATAAATGGAAAAATGATTTTCTTATAGTTGTAGCACCAATGCATGTAAGCCTATTGGAACGTTAAACATCGAACATTTGAGTTGTGGTTTGGGATCTTTCATTATCATCGTCAAACTTGACAGAACCATAACCCTTTGAACTACCAAAATTGGCATAAAAAACAACTTTTGGAAATTTTGCATTACATGTTTCAATAACTTTTCCTATATTCCTTCTCATTTGTCTCTCTACTTATACTTTGACTTGACACCTTTATCACTAGAGGCTTCCTCTGGTTCCGCCACCATCAAACATTCTAAATGCACCTAACATTCCTTTGCAGACTTTAACGCGCCCGCTGAATAGTTGAGGAAGGAAAGCGAGTGGGAATTTCTTCTTTCTTTAAAAATGAAAATCAGATGTAGCTTAATGTTGGAAAGATGGATGCTAAGCAAAAGTGCTATTGTTGAAGGATCAAATATTGTTATTGAAGTTGTAGTGCAATGGCTTGGAGACCTTAAGAATTACATCATAGTACTCAATAAGAGTGAGGAACAAGGTCTGAAGTGTGACGAGTTCGACAAGAACTTTGATGGTCAGGATGCAAGTTCCTCTCTTGTGAGTGCATGAACTATTGCATTTTTTAAGTTTCCCACTTTAAAAGAGAGTGTCACATGGAGGCATTCATCTTTGTAGAAGCCATGGCAAAGAATATGAAGATTCACACAATGTGTAGTCTTGTAAGGGTTTGTAACCCTTCCTTCCATTCCCTTGCCATGGGTATTGCTTCTTGTGTTTCATGCATTGCCATCATTGCCATTATTGCCATTGTCAGGTGTTGAATTTACTTATTTGCTTTAACCATTCCAACACCAACTATTAAAGACACCCTTTCAGCTACACAAAACATTCCTTTTCCTTTCCTCCTTCCATGTGCTATGACATTACCAACTAGCCTTTCCCATAAGAACAATTTAACAATGTACTTCTTCTTCCGATACTTGAAACCGTCCATCTTATGTCCCAAGTCAAACCTTTCTCTCCTTTGAGCCACCTTACTTAGGACATCCATTGTACTATTGACTTGATATGTGGTTATTGCTCAGAAGATTCAATTGCCTCCCATTGATGTTGACCTGGTATAAAACCCTTAACATACTTCATTTTCATCACATGATTGGTCTTCCCCTTTTTGTAAGACACAGCATTGTCAGACTAATCTCTCAAGCTCTGCCTCAACTTAACATCCCACTTGAGATTCTCCCTTCCTCACTCCCTTCATGGTCTCTACTGTTTTAGCCTTAGCCTCATACGTTCCATAACTTCCCACTTCAGACCTCCAACATTGTTGGGATGTAGTACCAATTTGACTTCTCATACTTTGTTCTACAATCATGCGCTCGTACCTCTCATTAATCTAACCTTTGATCTCAAATCCTCTTACAAAACTTGTGGTATTCGTCCCATGAACCTGTTCTTGAAGATCCCTGAGTCTAACGTGTCGCTTGTGAACTCGGATGTCGCTTTTAAGCCCACTAAACCAAACTTAACTTTCATCGTCCATCGATATACAACCTTCTGCATATTTTCATATTCTATCAAGAGATTGACTCAAAGGCCCTACCCACCCTTGCAAAGGCAAGTCAAGTTTGACCTTGGATCTGCATTCCCCTGCCATTACAGACAACACACACAAGCCACCGAGGTGCAAACATGACAAGAAGAGGTATAAAAGACAAAACTTCAACTATAACTCTACTCTCATTCCCCCAACCTTTAGAATTAAGAAAGGAAAGCTATCTCTGATATAGTCATGAGTGTGTACCCTTATCACTCTACCAAAACATTTTCTATTCTTAATACTTCCAGTTTCACACCCATTCCCTCCAAAGGCAAGCATATGAGATTCACCTTGACCCTGCGACCTAACACTTGGATAGAGCATCCAACATGTAACATCCCGATCGGATATTACTCATTTTAATAAAATAAAATATAAATGTAAAGGAAATCTCATTTATTATAACTCAATTTCCCAAAAACACAGAAAATTTAAAAAACTTATTACAACATAAAAATAAATCAAATCCTTACCTTATAAAACTCATTACATATAAAGGTATGTACATAAATGTTTACAAGTTTATTCAAAGCTATAAGTAATAAAAACTCAAATAAAGTTTGTTCCCACACTATCCCCGCTCCTATAAATCTAGGATTTTATTATCACTCATCATGATCAAGCGTATTATTAAAATAATAATCAATTAAATAACACACAATTTGGCATACATAAGACTCAAACACAGGTCCTCTCAACACAATCAAGTACTCACAACCATATAAGCTAGTACTTTTCCACCTCATATAAGCTAACATTAATTGTCATAAAGACTCCCACTACCCGCTCTTATTAATTAATTATTTATTTAATTAACTAATTTCCTCGGGTCTTACATTTCCATCACCTTATAAAATTTTCGTCCTCGAAAATTAACTACAAAGAAATAAGTGCGGATAAGACTATCTCATGAGGTCTTCCATCTCCCATGTCATATCCTAGGTTGCCTCATCCCAAAGAACCTTCATAGTCCAGATCTCCTTCCCTCTGAGTTGCTTGACTTGAGAATCTAAGATTCTCACTGGTCCAACTCTAGTACATGTGTAGGGTTTGCAATGTACTTCCTCAATTATGATACATGGAAGACATTGTGTAAGTTTGCCAAGTGAGGTGGCAAAGCAATCTCATACGCCGCTGGGCCAATCCTCCTCGTGATCTGGTATTGCCCAATTAATCAAGGAGTCAGATTTCTCGACTTGAGTGCTCTTCAAATACCGGTTGTCGGTGTAACCCTAAGGAATACATGGTCACCTGCCTCACTCAAGCAACCTTCTCTTCTTATCTGCATAAGACTTTATCCTGCTCTGAGTAGCTCGTATTCAATCTTGTATCATTTTGACTTTCTCAGTGGTCTATTACAAAAATTATGGTCCAAGTAGCACTAACTCTCCATCTTGCTACCAACATAATGATGTTCTGCATCTCCCACCATACAAAGCCTTGTATGGTGCCATCCCAATGTTGGAATGATAGCTATTATTGTACGTGAACTCAACTAATGGTAGCATATCACTCCATGTGCCCAAGTGATCCAACACGCATGCTCTTAGCAGATCCTCCAACGACTATATAGTTCTCTCAAACTGACCATCTATTTGAGGATGATTGGCTGAGCTCATTCTCAACTGAGTGTCTTGTTACATAGTGTTGTGAATGTGAGAGACGAAAATAGAAATATATTGTTTGTTGTTTTTACTTGAATCGTATCATGACACCCAATCTTGGTGAAGTTTTTATCTTATACTTAATCAAGCTATTTATTTCCATTGTGCCAATTTCTGTTTATGCTTTATAATAAATTCTAAAATTATTTTTTTTCTTTAAACAACAAATGTTTTGTTATTCTCAACCTTTATCAATAACTAACCAACTAATTTAGATCACATTAGTTCTTGTGGGATACAATATCTAGACTTGTTCACTTTATTTCTTGTATGATTTGGTACACTTACCGACACGTAACAACACCCTGCCTAGTCAGAATCATTGAAACCAATGATTTTAATATCATTCGTTGCATCACCGAAACTAGTCTTTTATGGCAGCTAGCCTAAGCAACATATGAACAATTGTTAGTTTTACGACTGGTGAAAAAGTATCGAGATAGTCCAATCCCTCTCTCTGTGTATACCCCTTTGCAACGAGGCGTGCCTTGTACCTATTAATATCTCCATTAGCTTTGTATTTTCTTTTATACACCCACTTATACCCTATGGTAGTTTTGTCACTAGGCAAGGTAGTAATGGTCCAAGTATGATTTCTATTCAAAGCATATATCTCATAATCCATAATAGAGTGCCACTTACTACATTTAACCGCTGCCTCAAACGTATTAGGTTCTTTGTTACCATCAATAGAACAAATCATATGCTTAAAACTAGAAGAAAGGTTCACTAGTGCAGGAAGGGCTTTTGGCAGCGGTTATTTTTGTCATTTTGCCCCGGTTCTAGAACCGGGGCATATTAGGACGAGGCCAAAAAGGTTAGCTTTTTGCCTCGGGTCTCAACCGAAGCAGAAGCTCCATATTCTGCCTCGGTTCTACTGAGAACCGAGGCCATATGTGCTTCTCTGCCCATCTT
>Ga0099822_1000517_pt1 | contig 36419 bp, 14 predicted proteins | sample CowpeawhiteBW_FD_76839 | JGI IMG/M metagenome (GOLD analysis project Ga0099822, IMG submission 76839) | Root nodule microbial communities of legume samples collected from California USA - Cow pea white BW | ecosystem: Host-associated > Plants > Roots > Nodule | place: USA: California | collected... | reverse complement strand
TTTTATATATATATATATATATATATATATATATATATATATATATATATATATATATATTCGGTCATGATTAACATACATTCTAGATTTGTGAACTCATCTTTCATACATTTCATCCATGTATATCACATCAAATTCAACATTTCATCCTTGTATATCACATCAAATTCAATATACATTTTTTTCTTCATTATAATAAATATGTTATTCATACTCACATGACATGTATATATTAAATTTGCTTTTGATAAAACAAAAAATATTTAAGCATATGATTCAATAATTTTTGTATATAAAGATACATATACATAATTTTAATATTTAGAAAAATTAGGAAAAGTCACTTAAATAAAGGTGTCAGACAATCTCTTTATTTGAAAGAAGATAATTTCGTTGGAAAATAAATCAAATGAAATACTCATTGGAATGACTCAAACCATATCTTAACTTGAGCAATTCAAAATTTGTTAAGGGATAATATTAGACAAAAATGAACTAAAGTGATTTAAATAGTACCTCCTTTTGAACGCTTTATAATTTGTTGAAAAAGGGTATAAGATGAAAATGCTCTAGAATGACTTAGATGATTGCATATGCTTGAGTGTTTCAAAATTCATTGAGTGAGGTATAAGACAAAATAGTCATAGTAGTGACTCAATCGATACTTCCACTCAAGCGCTTCAGAATTCAACAACTTTGATGAAACTAAATCCTTTAAACTCTTACCAATATACTCATCCTACTCCATAAATTTACTCCATTGAAGTAGTAATGAACTTAAGTTACTTTTAAGACTAGAAAATAAAATGAAGACTCCACGTAAAAAGGTAACGAAGAACCCTAGTCTAACACGAAAAAAAAATGATCTAAACTCAACTCTTATCTTGAGAACATTAAACTTATATGCAACCAATGAGCTTCAAAGTCGATGTATAGATGATGGGTATCAAACTCTTATAACAAATGAACTTTAGATTCTGCGTGTAACTAAAGAGCTCAGATGCACATGCAACTAAAGAACATCAAATAACACAAGTTATTCTTCACTCAGCTGAAGAGCTCCATACTTACATGCAACAAATGATCTTTGAACGCATCATGCAACAAATGATCTTTGAACGCAACATGCAACACAAGGTTTCCCTACTAGAATCTCCATGACAAAAGACTCTAGTTTAAAATCATCTGCTACAACTTTCTAACATAGATTCCCTAAAACTCTTCACTCTCGGGAAGTTAACTTAAGCCTACCTCAACCTTACAAAATTAACTTGTAGGGTGAAGTTTGCATCTACTTATATATTGTAAATTCATTTTATCTCTAGTCGATGTGAAATATTCAACACACTCCTTTCACATCGAGACATATATATCTTGAGCGCGAGATTAGACATTAATGAATAATTCGATAACATCTAGATAGTGGGTGATATGATAGGCTCAACAAACAACAAATTTTGCTAACAGATTTTAAATGACTTTGATACCATCTTAAGAAATGAATTTTAAGCTTAACTCATCCTTACAAAATGAACTTATAAGGTGTGCTTTGTACCAGTTATATACTATAAATTTGTCTTAGATTTAAACCATCGCTTGGTCTTTGTTATTATTCAAAAATCTTAATTTGGTTATCAATTTTTGATTCGTCTCAATTGGGTTCCTATTTTTGAAAAGGGTTAATTATGTTTTTCGTCCCTCAAGTATTATGCGATTTTGTTTTTAGTCCCCCAACTACCGTTTGCTCCAATTTGGTCCCTCATGTTTTGAAACGATTGGAAATAGCCCTCCTTTTTGGATGCCGTTAGTTTTGTTTGACACCTGGCAAACAGACTGCCACGTATGGATCCCGTTTTAAGTTGTGTAAGTGGTCTATGTTTCTGCACGTGCTAATTAAATAGGAGCTTTAATTAAGTAAAATGAAAATGTTATTTGTTGTCCGAATTAAACTTTTTCGAATTAAAGGAGAAGGTGGCTGTTCAAATTAAAAAGAGAGGAAAGGTCATTTCTTCACTGGGAGAGTTATTTTGTCTGAACGAAAGCGTTGCAGAGACCAATCGAGAGCTTGAGGGAAGGGATTAAACCACTACACAACAATCGGGAGCTTGAGGATAGGGATTAAAGCATTGAAGAGTAGAATCGGGAGTAGAATCAGGAGGTTGATGTAAGGGATTAAAGTATTGAAGAGTAGAATCACGACTTAAGGTAAGTTCGCTCCTTCATGTTTTTTTTTTTGGATTCTTGGTCTGGTTTGGTTGCATTTTTTGGTTCATGTATGGTTGTATTTGTTTAGTTTGTCTATTGATTGAAAATGTAGGGCTGGAAATGGGGTTTACAGTTGCTTTTCATCATATGGGTAGGTTCGAAAGGAATAAGGGATTCAAATACGTTGGGGGGTGAGATTCATGTAGTTAAAGGGATCGACCTTGATTTTTAGTCTTATTTTGAAGCATTGGACATCATCAAAGAGTTTAAATACAGGGGTGATGTTAAATTGTGGTGGAAGGGTTCAAAAGAGAAGCTATTAAACAATCTACGAATGCTGGATGATGACAAGGAAGCAATGGCATTAGCTAACTTTGCAGAGGAGACTAAGGAAGAGGTTGATATATACGTTCAACATGTACCTAGTCAGCCTGAAGTCATTCACTTTATTTGTGATGGTATAGCAGATGAGGTAGTGGCTGAAGAGAATGTTGTACACCAAGAGGAAGTACTGGTTGAAGAGAGTGTGGTAGGAGAAGAGGATGTATTCGTTGAAGACGATGTGGTTGTAGAAGAGGAAGAAGTGGCTGCAGATAATGTGGTAGTTGAAGAGGAAGAAGTGGCTGTAGATAATGTGGTTGTAGAAGATGAAGTTGTGGCTCAACAGAATGTGGTAGCAGAAGAGGAAGTAGTGGTTGAAGATGTTAATTGTGAAGATGAATAAGGTTTAGGTGGAGAGAAATTAGATGATAGTAAGAAGAGAGGGTGGCAGACGATGATGATGGGTTTGGGATGGATATTGATCCACCTGTGAGGAAGTTTGGGCCTGTTTTGGATAGGTGGAAATCATTCAAACGGAATTCAAGTAGAGTGAAGAGGAAAAGAGATATTGGTGAAGGGGCATTTGTGACAAATGAAGAAGTTGGAGTGCATGACATTAATGAGAACTACAATACATATGACTTAGATTCTGATGTTGACAGTGATGAGGGTGTTGGCACAGTTGATCCCAAATTTTGTAAGTTCAGACCTGAAGATATGAATAAAGACTTCAAATTTAAATTGGGAATGGAGTTTGGATCTTTGAAGGATTTTAAACAAGCTTTAATGGAGCATAGTGTTCTTAATGGAAAAGAAGTAAAGTTTGTTAAAAATGATCAGAAGCGAGTGAGGGCAATTTGTAAGAAGAAATGTGGTTTTGTAATCATGACACTTATTGGGCGTCATAAATGTGGGAGGGTATTTGGAAACAAAAATGCAAATAAGGACTGGATTGCTCAGGTCCTTATAGACAGATTTATGAATGTTGGCATTATGACTGTGGCTTAAATAATTGACGAGGTGAAGAAGACATATAGTGTAGGCATAACACCATGAAGGGCTGGTAAAGCAAAACAGATTGCCATGGACTATTTGGTTGGGGATGGTCAGCGACAATATGGTCGTTTATATGACTATGTGGCTGAATTATTGAGAGTGAATGTTGGAACTTTCAAGATTAAGATAAATCAACCCTAACCAACTCTGCCACCTAGGTTTGGTTGTTTTTTCATGTGTTTAGATGGATGTAAGCAAGGGTTTTTGGCTGGATGCAGACCCTTTATAGGTGTGGATGGTTGCCACTTGAAGACAACATATGGTGGTCAATTGTTGGTTGCAGTGGGTAGAGACCGCAATGATTAATATTATCCGTTGGCTTTTGCAGTAGTAGAAAACGAATGCAAGGAGACCTGAAGGTGGTTTTTGACATTGTTGTTAAAAGATATTAGGGACATTGGAAATCATAGATGGGTTTTCATTTCAGATCAATAAAAGGTAACTCTGATTTACATTTACATAAACTGGAATGTAACTCTGATTTACATTAAACTGGAATGTAAAACTGACATTAAATTCTAACTTTGATTTACATTTTTGCAGGGACTAATGACTGTCTTTGATAAAATCTTGAATGGAGTGAAGCATCGTTTCTGTTTGCGACACTTATATAGCAATTTCAAGAAGAAATTTGGTGGTGGTGTAGTGATCAGAGACTTGATGATGGGAGCAGCAAAGGCGATGTACGATGCAGGATGGGAAAAAAAGATGGGTGAGTTGAGAAACATCAACCCTAAAGCTTTTAATTGGTTAGTTGCCATTCTTAGGGAGTCTTGGTGTAAACATGCATTCAACATGTACCCAAGATGTGATGTTTTGATGAATAATCTGTCAGAGTCATTTAATAGTATTATTTTACTGGCTAGGGATAAACCTATCATTAGTATGATGGAATGGATTAGATCATATATAATGAGTAGGTTTGCAACCCTTAGAGAGAAAATGAATGCATATTCAGGAACTGTGATGCCTAAACCACAGAAAAGGCTGGACAGGGAAATAGAAAAAAGTGGGAATTGGCTTCCTGTATGGGCAGGGGATTCTAAGTTTGAAGTGACATAGGGGTTCACAATGGAAAAATTTGTTGTTGATTTAAGTAACCATAGATGTAGTTGTTATTTTTGGGATTTAGTAGGTATACCTTGTAGGCATGTTGTGGCAGCCATTAATTACAAGGTAGAAAACCCAGAGGATTATGTTCATGCGTATTACAAAAGGGATGCCTACCAGACTTCCTATGGCCCTCAAATTACCCCAATCAATGGACAACAACTTTGGCCAAAAACTAATCAACCTGAACTACTGCCACCCATTTACAAAACTCCACCTGGGAGACCCAAAAAGCTAAGAAGAAGGGAAACTGGTGAACATGTCAGCCATTCCAAACTATCAAAGAAGAATAACATCATCAAATGTAGCAGGTGTAAACAATTAGGCCATAACATAAGAAGCTGTAGAAAGGGAATCAGAAATAGAAATGTAAACGCACATCTGTAATATTTACAATTTCTTTCCTTCCTAAATACAACTTATGAATCTTTAATTCATACCAAATTGGCAAGGACAAATGCATACAACTGGTAGTGCAGCTAGCAACACTACAGGAACATCAAACCAAAGCTCCACCAGTAGAACCAGATCCACACCACGGGTTGCAGCAGCCATCAACCAAGGAGAAAGAGCACAAACCACCATAAGGAGAAGAAGAATGGGAACACGGGTTTTAGGGTCTCAAGCAAGTACTGCAACTTCAGCACAACCCACGTGAATGTGAAAGAATCAAGTTTTTTGTTGCCTTTTTTGTATGGTGGACCACTTTTCTGGAATACAGTGCATTATGATAGTGGACCACTGTTTTAGAATATTGGGCATAATGATAGTGAACCACTTTTTTGATTGAAGAACTATTGGATTATTGTATTGACAATTATGGACCACCTGTCTGCTACACTTTATTGACAACTCGTGTTGGATAACTTTTTATTGTTTATGAATGTAAACAATTCAAACCACTTTGTTATATCAGTAAATTATGATGTAATTATTTCATTGCCGTGAGTTTTGTTTCAATATGCTGAATCTGGTATTAAGCAAAATTTCCACAATCTGAGATTAATGGAAAATAATAAGTGGATATGTTGCAGTAATGAAAAACTAATCCGGATAACAGTAAACACATAATAATCACAGCTACAAGTTCCATTTTCATTCCAAAAACTAAGACATAACAGTAACCAAATGTTTCAAATTCCATTACCATTCCAAAAATACCATTATCACAACTACAAAACACTTCCCAATACAGTAATCTCAAAAATTACAATTAACTTTGAACAACAACATGAACACCATTACAATTGTTGAGACCCACAATATCACAAATAAAAAAAACAGGAATGTCCCAAATTTTTTTCTCTTGTTGCAATTTCATCTTCAACTTCTCATTTTTTTTCATCAAATCCAGTATAATTTTCTCCCTTTTCAAAGAAACTTCATCTTCTTCACCTTTTTTCCCACCATCAACTCTTTTTCCACCACTGGCTTCACTTTCAGTTTCTTTCCCTTGAAAATCGGATTCCTCGTCATCAACCCATTCAAAGTAATTACAATGTGAATTGGTCTGCGAAAGAAAAAGATGAAACCATTACCACAAATACAAAAGCAACATCCAGTAAAAGTCACAGAATTTTCAACTTACAGCCCAATTTCGACATCTCCAAAATAATCTCCCTTTGTTTTTCACAGTAGATGCCTTTAGGAGCAACAATCTTTCCCCATACCCACAGACTTTGGATGACATTTCTGAAGATGACGCACAACTTTGCGACATTTTGGAACCCGTATTCCACGTCGTACATGGAAACCCTTTGCTACCACTCTTCATCAGTGAAGAACGCAATAACTATGCCAAACTTTGCCTGCACAGTGACGATATGCACCACTTCCTCACTACCTCGAAGTCCCAATTCTCAAATTTCAATTTTAGGGTTTCAAACTTCTCCCAACCCCTCTTTTATTTAGATGTCTTCCTCTTCAATTAGCACGTGCAGAAACATAGACCACTTACACAACTTAAAACGGGATCCATACGTGGCAGTCCGTTTGCCAGGTGTCAAACAAAACTAACGGCGTCCAAAAAGGAGGACTATTTCCAATCGTTTCAAAACATGAGGGACCAAATTGGAGCAAACGGTAGTTGGGGGACTAAAAACAAAATCGTATAATACTTGAGGGACGAAAAACATAATTAACCCTTTTGAAAATGTGTAACAATTAGATCTTTTGTTAGTATTGTGCTAACAACATTAAATATGTGTCATGTTTCAGTTCGTGCTTTTTTTTTTAAATTGTCACATGGCAAATTAGCATTATGTCACATGACAGTGTTAGTGTGACGTGGCAGTGGTAGTATCAGGTGTCACTGTCAGCGCCATATCACTGACTTAATTTCAATTTAGTCCCTATATTTGTTATTTTAATCTTAATTTAGTCTCTATATTTATTATTTACTTAATATTAATTTAGCTCTAATTTTTTGTTAAAAATAAACTAATTTTGTTTTTTTTTCAAATTATAATAAATTTAATTTTTATATAAATGTTATACTGTTATCTTTATTATTTAGTTAAGTTTCCAGCAACTACAAAATGCCATCATGTTCTAAAAGAAATGAGATTTGAAGTACCGAAGATAGAAAAAAAAAACTTACCAAGAAGGAAAGAGAAATGGGTGCATATGAGTGAGAGAATGAAAAAATGAGAATGAAATCTTACTATTACCACTCAAATTAAAATTCAAAACAAATGTATAATGAAAGTAAAAACTTTAAAAATAGTTTTAAAACTAAACTATATTATCTATATTTGTGAAATATACTTGTTTTTGGTCCTGATTACTTTTATTTTAGATTTTAAATTTAAATATATGTTTCTCAAACATTAGTTCAATCATGAAATAAACGTTTATCCGAATGTGATTAACCATAGTGTGGAAATATTCACATTAACTCGAACATTCTATAAAAACTGAATTTCACATTTTTAAGGGAAGGAATCTTCTTGATCCCGTAATTTAGAATAATCAAAACAATGGTAACAGGTGTGTTATTATCTTGAAATTAAATTAAATTATAGAAATTATTATATATTATCGTTATCATATATGAATATGCTAGTATCTTCACACTCAGATCCAAATTAAACATTCTTTTTTGTTCTTTTATCAGCAATTTCTTTTATATTAATTGCCGCTCAAATATTGGTTTGCATTTAACACTTCGTGTACGTATTTCAGAAAAGCTTTGTACTTAGCGTTAGCCAACTCCTATATTAATATTAAAAAACAATATTCAGCAAAAAAAAAAAAAAAAAACTCTTTTTGTGCTTAATAAACCTTCATTTTCAACTAACTTAGCTACTTTTCTAAATTTTACTTTTCAAAACACTTACGGAGTTGCCAATTATTGTGAACCTGTTTACCTGAATTCATTTTCATCCATGTTTTTCCATTTAATAATGACCGATTATTTCTTCATTCGATTCTTATTACAAGGAATATAGATTCAAATTATTTAATAAATTTATTCTATGATATATTGTTAATACTTTTTTAGATTTTTTTTTTTCAAAATATATGACGTTTATTTTTAGTTAAAAAATTTACAATGCTTCATTATACCAAAGATAATTGATCTGATCGAACTCTAATACTCGAATAAGTGATGGTTTCGTACTATATTTGAATATTTCATTGGATGTGAACTACCAACACTTTTTCAATACCATTCAATTTATCAATACTAAATATTTGATAAAGGTCAGAAAAATGTTTCATAACATTGAAGGAGCACACTTTCAAATCCATAATCTATGCCAATGGTCATATATAAAATATATATTTTATTTTGATATATATATGTACCATTTATTTATTTTTTAATTGGCATTATTGTTTACCTTTCAATACTTTATTTACACTTTCTAAAGTAATTACATTCTTCAATAAAATATCACAGTAAATCATTCACTGTTTATTATTTAATTATTACTATTATTATTACTTTTTAATTTTTTTTAATTCTTTTTTATTTTAAAATATGAAATTACGAAATGGCTCTTTTTAATTAGTATATTTAAATTTTCAAAATTGTTATCTTATTTCCCATTTAACCTCTCTCAAAAACACTATATAACTGAAGTTATTTAAAAATGTTAACTAGTTTAAATTTCTAATAATATTTAAAAGTAATATGTTATTTACAAGTTAGTTGTAATGATATATGAAACATAGCATTCGAGTTCAGATATACACTGCCTTATTAAAATGTTTGTACTACGAAATTAAACTCTTTCCTCTGTTCTTTATGAGATTGGTTTACACCAAATCCATTACTATAGAAATTATATTAGAATTTTATTTAGTGAATGTAATTGTATTTGTTGGATGTGGAAGATATACTAATATGAATTTTTTATCAAATATTCAATTATGAATATTGCATTATGATGTGTAACTATATAAGAGGAAGGAGGAGATAAACTAATGTAGAAATTATCTAGAAAGAAATTACATAAATAGTATTGTAATTAAATAGGTCAAAAATATAAGAAGACAATGCTAAGTTGTGCTCTAATTTTTTTTTTCAGATTTCATAGTGTATTGTTTAATTTCAGACAATCAAATCATAGTTTTAGATTAACAAACGATCTGCCAAAACATATTTCTATTTGGTTTGTAAATTTCCCCTTCTTTCACCTATGCACTACAATAATATGCAAAGGATAATGGAAATAATAAGTTACCATTTGATCTTTACATAAGTTCTTCTGATACCGTAAGTGTGTTTAGTTTAGTTACTCTATCAACTATTGCAAGTTATAAATCGAGTATTATTTGAAATACAATCATTCCTTACTAAAATCAGAATATTATTTGAACATTAAGTCACTCTTAGTTAAAAATTTTGAGTATTATTTGCAGTGTAACCACTTATAGCTAAAAAACGAGTATTGTTTGGATTACAACCACTCTTATCTAAACCATTAAGCATTGTTTGGATTACAACCACTCTTATCTAAACCATTGAGTATTGTTTGAACTATAATCACTACCGACTTATATAAAGTACGATTAAATATGATTTTGGTCTCTTAACTTTTAGTGAAAAATGAAATTAGTCTATCTTCAAAACTTTGATCCAATTTAATCCCTCAACTTTAGAAGTGTGTGAATTGAGTCATTTTAATCAAATTTTGTTAAGATTATTTGATGTTTCAAATGCGTATCATGATAACATTAAGTTGTTTACAATGTTTGACACATTTCAGCTTTAATGTTAGCTAATAAACTATTATAAAACGTATTTGAAATGTTAAGTAAATTTAACAAAATTTGGTTAAAAGAACTAAATTCACGTATTTATAGAGTTGAAGAACTAAATTTGGTCAAAGTTTCAAAGAGGAACTAATTTCAATTTTTACTAAAAGTTAAGAGACAAAAAACATATTTAACCTATAAAGTATTATTTGATTAGCACCCACGTTTGGCTAAGATAAACTATTGTTTGGACAACAACTACTTTTGGCAAAGAAAAAGTATTCTTTGGACAATAGTCACTCTTAACAAAAATAGACAAAGTTTGTACCAAAGTGTGACATACGAAGATCAAAAGAGCTTGCTTACTAAACAATGTTAGCATCTTATAACATATACAAATATATGTATTATACTTTGTTATGTGATCATAATATTGTTCTTCTATAGAACTTTTAAGATTACAAAATGATTTTGACAGTGTTCTTGCACTCAATAATTGAGTATGTCTTTTATATTTTTCTTCAAATGATACTTTTATAATTTGGAAGAAAGAGTCGTTGCAAATTCCCTTTTGACCATTAAGAGCTTTTGAATTCAAATAACTTTATCTTCTTTGTTTGTTGAGTGTGGGCGTAGAGGTACATTACACATGTGCTTCACACAACATTAAATATCACTTTTCGTTTCAAGCAATATTTAAGTAGCTAGCTCTATGTTAGATCAAATAACCAAGTCAAAGTCGACTTTATAATAACTTTGGCTCGTATTCCAAGAGATATTGATATTGATTTATCCTTTATGCGGATCACTTAGTATGTGTTCTTATGTGGGTGATGATTTGAGGGAGAGGTAGATGATTGATTTGGATTGATTAGAAGGTGATATGCATGTTGTTCTTTTTTATAGATATGAGAATGATAATGGAGTAGATTTGAGAGTAACTTATATGAAAGTCTGTAAAAAATTTGATTGCTATAATTGATAAAAAATTAAATTTAATAGATGAAAATGTAAAATTACTTAATTGTCCTTGGTTTTAAAAAGTAATATAAAATGATATTTAGATAAGTTGTAGTTAATTTTTGATATATTTTTATCATAAATAAAAATATTAACAATATTTATTAATTGTAAAAAATTAATATTATAATATATTTGATTTGAAAAATATAATATTTTAATTTTGAAAAAAAAAATAACCATGCATGTGTGGTTGACGAAGTTGGAATCAGATCTAAATAAAAAGGAACAAGTTTCATTTGCTTATGTCAAAAACAGATATGGTTCCATTCAAAAACCAAAAAAAACAAATCTCTTGCACAAATCCACTTATGTGAACGCTCTGCCTCATCGTGAACCCTCCTCCGTGCCGTCAATTGTCCATCATGTCGCTATCATGGTCACTATCCCTCTTCTTAAGAACCAAGAATGGTGGAAAGGTAACAAGTCACAGTGTGAACATTCAAAGGAAGGACAAATGAATAAGAGTGGTAGGGCAGAAGCTCACTTTGTAGACCCGAAGAGCACCGATGGATTTGTTTATTTTGAATAAAATAATGAGGGCATAATCGTAAAATGTTTTCAATCACCCTCCAATCTCACCTTGCTAGCTGGATATGATATATAGAGTAATCCTACAAATCAATGCCTTCCTTCACTTTCAAATTCAGGTAAAAGAACACAAAAATTCTTCCAATTCATCGCTTGCTATCATCTCTAAACAGGAAACACCTAAAAAAAATACGGTATTAGGAAGACAATCAGATTAAAACATTTCTTATAATACAATAATAAATTTAAAGAATATTTTTGATAGTACAGTATAACTTTTAAATTTGTGTCACTTATCATCGGAAGAATATCTCACGTGTGATAAATGAAAACCATGTTATAAAATTTATTAAATAAAACACTTATATCTTATACATAATATATTCTGAACAAAATATAATCTATATTAGATGAAACTTCTTCGTATTTATTATTTTATTTTATTTTGTTGTGATAAATGCATAATTAAAAATACCTAACTGTTGGACTTTTACTGTAATAAATATTAAAACCTTTTTGAAGCACCTTGTTTTGGAAATAATAAGATAAATCTACAAGATATATATTGAAATAAAGAAATTAAAAAAATAACATAAAAATATAATGAAAAGAAAAAGTGGAAATATGTAACCAAGTAAAAATAAAAATAAATATAACAAATATATAGACTAATTATTGAACAAGATGTTCTACCACAAAAATTTGAGTTGCAAATAATTTTAATTTTAATTTTGTTGAGTTTTTCCTTTTCTACTTTGTATTCTCCAAATTATTTATAGTAAACAAATATGTGTGTATATTCTGCATCGAGGAGCCACCGAATAAAATAAATTTTATACAACTGACACGTTTCTAGAAACCATACAACTTTGTTTATAAAAGACAAATTGTTCTATTTGATGACTGTTTTCTTACAAGTATTAATGAATCTACATACTCAAATTCAACATATTGAAATTGATCCAGATGCTCATAATCATCTTCATCATTATATGCTAAATGAATACATATACAATAAATAGTACTTTCCTTGTCCCTATATATAAGCTCCGTTGGATTTGTTTGAATTAAAGAACAAAAATGAGGTAATAAATTACTAAATAAATAAATAATGTGATTGTTTGAATTGAAAGAGAAAAAAATAAGTAAGAAGAAATACATGAAAATTTTGAAAAAAATGTGTGTACAAGTTAATTGATATATTAGCTTTTAAAAAATAGTTAAACAATACATTTATAAAAGATCAAATTATCTTTATTATTATAAATTATAAATAATTTATCTTTAATTAAACATTAAATTATAATTATATGTTTTATATTTTATTATTTTCCATTTAATCTTATTTTATTATATTATATAATATAATTACGACCAATATATATATATAGTAACATGTTCTATGGCATATGTCTAATTATTATTATAAGAAAATATCTTATTAATTGTCAATTTTAGTGTCCAACGTTAATCATGACTAGTTTAAATACTAATTTATAAAATAAAAAATTAATAATTACTATTGTGAATAAAAAATTATATTTGATTGTTAAATTTGTTACTAATTAATTAGATATTAATTTAGAAACAATTCACTTTATAACAAAAACCTTGATAGTTAATGTTTAATGACCAATTTTCTTTGGTAGCTAAAATCTTGATCGCTAAAATTTAGAAGCTAAATTAGAAATCAATTATAAATCCTTATTTATGATAGTGACTATTTTAGTAACTAATAATTTTTTATTTTGTAAATTGATATATAAATTGATCAATAAAATTAATCGTTAATGAGATATTTTTTTGTAGTGTTATAAGATGTTCGATTATAGTTATATTCGATCGTAAAATTTATGTATATTATATCAAATATCATGTTATTGTACGTGATTATAACCTTAAATAATAAGGAGATTCTGCAAATATTTTGAGTTATATAGTTATTTAACGTATATATTTTGATCACGCTTAAATTAAGGAAAAATTTATAGAAATTTATGAGTTCATTTACTTGATGTTCCAAAACAATAAAGCCATCATAATTTTTATCATAGTTGTACCTCTACAGTTTAAATAAACCATCAAGAACTAAGTAAACTCATATAAAAAAAGCAAAAAATAAAACAAGAAGGAAGCATTGCAAATCAAATTAAGTTCATTTAAAAGTTTTTAATAACAACTAGCGTACACACAAGTGTGATGTACCTTTGTGATGCATTTTTTAAATATATGTGATATTATATTAGTAGAGGATGATAATGTAATGTTATTAAGTTAATATATAAAATAAAATTATATTTATTAAAAATAAAGTAAAATATATCAGAAAATATGAGAAAATAACTATTGATAAATAGAGTACAAGAGAAGAGTAAAGATAGACAATTTTATAAAAAAATTTGTAAAAGTAACAATCAACTTTAAAAAATTTAATAAATAATTATATTTTAAGAATAAATTAGTATTTTGAGACGTGGACACAAAAATGAAATCTCTTTAGATATTATTATAGATTAATTATAATAAAATTCTAAAAACAAACACAATAAAATTAATTAATTTATTTTTATGAGAATTTTACTCATTATTCATTCTTACATATATTTTAGTATGTAAATAATAAACACACGAATGATCTGTTACCCAAATTATTTCTTATCAACACATTAATTCATTATGTAAAAGTAATAATTTACAAAATATTAGAATTACAAATTTAAAGCATTTGATTAGATTAACCAATCAACTTTTTAAACATGTATTGAATTATTTAGAAGTCTTATATTCAGAGACGGAAGGAATATATATATTGACAAGAATAGTAAGGTAAATATTGAAATATTGTAGTACAATCTCAGGGAACTCAAACGGAAGGTGGAAATGTCATCGGAAAAAGCGATGCCGGCGTTGATTTGAGAAAGTTCGCAGCTGTGAAGGAAGTGAGAGTCGACCAATTCAACGTATACTCGACGGTGTCGTTTTCGAGCAGAGGGAGATTTCTCACAACAATGTCAGACTACTTCGTCACAGGCTCGGAGTGGCGATGATCAAAAGAGTTGAAGATTTGTAGAGAGAGAGAGATTTATTAAGTTTTGTGAATGAAAGAGAAGGAATGCAAAAAATCAGAATGGAGGGATTCTGAAAAACATAAAGGGGAAAATGATATTTAACGCGATCCATAAAAAAACCCTATATTTACTAGGGGTTCTACCAAAACTTCCAAAACTTAACTACAGTATAAAAAACCTTTATTATGGAGAGGTTATTCTAACCCCATTTAAAAAACCTTCACTAAAATCAACATTTATTGTAATGATATATGTATTGACAATGAATAGTCAGGTAATTATTGAAATATTGTATCATCCCAAATATTCTTATTGAACTTAAATTAGATTATCCCATAAATATATATTAATGATGTAAATAATTTGTATACGGTTATACGATTATTATAATTAAATAAAAACATACTTATCCTAATTTTTAATTAATCAATATTAATTTTAATATGATTTTTCCTAATAACGGTGATTTTAAACTTGTGAAATTTGATGGAAGCCTATTTTTGAAAAATCACTGCGCAATTAAAAAAAAAATGACTGCGGAAGGAACATGAATTTTGCAGGCCGAAGCCGGAGGAGCAGAGAGAATGCACAACCACCCTTTCTTTTTTGTCCTCTAAATAATTTTTCCTATTAGCCACCACCAACCTAATCATTATTCCTATTTTTCAAACAAACAAAACAACAATAATAACCAAACCTCATTCAAATTTCATTATTCAAAATCCACCTTCCTTCTTGGGTTTGCCATCTTTTCCCCCATAGTTTTTCAAATTCTCTACTTTTATGTCTCTAACTAAAATTTGTATATATACTAATTATACTATAATATATTACATATAAAAATATACATTTTTAACTGTTTTTTTATAATTTGAATTCCTATTCTCACTACATTTTAATAATTTTAAATTTCTTATTATTCAATTGAAGAAGAAAAGAAAATATAAATTTGGAAAGTAATAATTTTTTATTGTTGGTACAAAAAATTGAGGTAGAAGAAATTTCCGATGGTGGAAGATTCTACCAAGGTTTTATTTGTCTGTCTCTCTTTCCTAGTAACAGTACCCAACAGGAGATAGAAAGAGAAACATGTGTGTTGGTGGCGTCAAACCATGTATCCAATCTATCCATTCCAACATCGTGTATCTATCTGTCTATTTCTCGCTCCTCATCATCTTCCCTTCTTTTTCGTTTTCCTATTCAAAATCAAAATTCTAATAGAAAAATCAACCCCTTTTTAAAATAGCGAACAATTTTCAAAAAAAAAAAAATTGTGAATATAGAAAAAAGCAACTTGCTTTATTTATATATATAAATATTGCTTGTTCTCCCTCTCTTCTCAACCGTCTCCTCGGCGTTCAACTCGCGTGCATTGCAGTCAGACCAAGCGAGAAAAGGAAGAGAATCGGAGAGAGAAAGTTGAGAGAGAAGAGGAGAGAGAGAGAGTCTTGAGAGAGAAAGCAAAGCCCAAATACCCCTTTTCGCCATTGTAATTCCCGTTCCCTTTCAGAGAACCCATTTGATTTTTTTGAATTTTCTGGGAACTGGGCGTTTTGTGATCATCATCTGGGTTCTCTCGATCTCCATCTTTTTTCTGGGTTTCGGTCTTTTCTCCTCAGATCCTCTCCTTGTTTTTGTTTTCTCCTTTCTTGAATCGGATTTTTGAAGACCCGTTGTGTTTGTCTCGCAATTCGGCCTCGTGGGTGTGTTTTTACAAAAGGAAGATTCAGTTTTTCATAGTTATAGAGTGGGAAAATAATTGATTCATATCTGGGTTTTATGCGATTGTTGGTTCATTTTCTGAGGGCAATGATGTTGACCTTAAATGTGTCGTTATGAAGTAATATGGAAGTGATCGTTCTACGGTTACAACACCATAAACAACAACAGCAACAAAAACAAGAGGAAGAACATGTCGTTTTACATTGGTCGCGAGGCTTCCAAGGTTGGTGATTTTGTTTTTGTGGACCGTTTTGTATTTAAGTACAACCTTTTTGTCATTCGCTTATGGTTCCTTTTATTCTTTATCTTCCCACTTTATTGTTGGTTTTAATTTATGTTCAAATGTTTCAACGTGCAGCTATGGAAGAGGATTTGCGCCGAGACAACCACCGAGATCAACCTCCTTGCGGAGAATTGGAAGTACCTTCTCGCCGGTATTGTTTTTCAGGTTAGTTTCCCCCCTATTCTGATCAATATTATGAATGGTTTAACTGTAGGTTACTCTTTTTACCCTTCGTGAAAGGAATGCAAAGGGGCTTTTGTATTTCTTTTTTGTGGATTGGAGATTCAAATATTTTTTTTACATGGGGTTGTGGTGGGAACTTTACTTGAACGCTACTAAAAGTTCTCCTTCATGTTGGTGTGGTTTAGTTACTTCGGGGAAATTGCTTGTTTTATGTTTTAGGAACCTGGTTTATTGTACTATTCTTTTTGCCGTTTAACCATTAAACGTTATTCTGTCAATGATTATCCTCTAGTGTCAAGAGGGATGGATATTTCAATGGGGAAAATTTCAAGAAACTGGTTACTCTGCTGCATTGTTTGTCATGTTCTGCAACTTTGAGGATTTGGCATTCAATGCATGCACAAAAATTGGATGAATTATTGCGTCCGAAATAAAATGCTGGTTGCTGACATAAGTAATGGGCTCTACTTATTTATTACATTTTAATTGCAAGTTTGCTCAAGATCATTTGGAGTTCTCTGTTTCCCAGAGGGTTTGATCTTTCGTTTCTCTCATTGAAAGAAAACCTTTAATATCTTTGCATGCAATTCTTGAAGGCAAATGTGTAGTAGAAATGCTCTATCAAGCATTATCTTTTCTCTTTTTAGTTGAGAAAAGGGAAAAGAAAAGAATGACAAACTTTTGTGCATATGTTTAGCGTTATGCATGATATTTTGTTTGTACAGTAGATTATTACTACATTTAATATTTTGCTATGTAATGTGACATACTTTAATTTCCTTATTTATGATTGTTTCATACTAAAAAAAAAAACTGTTTCCCTACAGTACATTCACGGTTTGGCTGCACGAGGAGTTCATTATTTACACAGACCTGGCCCTACTCTACAGGATCTTGGATTCATCCTTCTTCCGGTTTGTAATTTTCATTCCCCTTTCTGTATCTAAAAATCTGTCTAACCTACGACTGCTTCTTAACTTTTAATCTTGGTGCTGTTGCAGGAGCTTGGGCAAGAAAAAGCTTACATTAGTGAAACACTGTTTACCTTTATTTTTTTATCCTTTGTCCTTGTAAGAATTCTCATCCCCTCTTTTAATTTACCTTCCCCCTTTATCTGCTTTCCTTCAGAACTATGGTTCAATTTTTTCCCCGTGAAATTATAGTCTGCAATTAGTGTCATAGTTTTTGTGAACTTGTAATAATGATATGCTCTACAACTTGTGATTTTGCAGTGGACATTTCATCCCTTTCTATTCAAGAGCAAAAAGATCTACACGGTTCTAATATGGTGCAGGGTTCTATGTTTCTTAGTTGTAAGTGTTTATCACGTGTTTAGCATTGTCTAATAATTTATAATCATTTAAACATTTTGCTTGATTGCTTTGGGTTAGAAAATTAGTTAGCATGTTGCCAACACAAAATGCAATCTTTGATGTCAACAAAGATAATACCGTTGATTAAAGTAATTGTATGATTTGGCAGTCTTATGTCTGGTTATGTTTCCATACGTATTAATGCAAAAGTGTGAGCATCATTACTGTTTGACGCTGGTTTCCTCTCTATACTTTTAGTAGTTTTTGACTTCCTGTAGATCTTTTCCGAAGTCTTTATATTCCAAACAATAGAAAAGCAGAAGACTTGTTGTGCTGTTGCATAATGTTTTTTTAACCCTTTAACTGTTTATGAACCTTACTGATAGATGGATATTTTCCATTATTTTGGAAGTAAATTAGGCTTAAAGCTTAAAATTTGAGCATTTTACGGCATGAAAGAGTTCATAAAAGAATATAAATGATTTGGGAATGTTCATTGCGATGATGAATGATCCGTTGTTAGCCTTACACATTCCCTCACCCTTTATATTGTCTAGCCAGCATAGTCAATTCGTTGGCCTTTTGATATTTTGAGTTGACTAAATAACCTATTGCATAATGATGTTATATAATAGTTTTTTATAAGCGTGGTTCCTTTATTTTTGTTAAATGCAGGTTTCCCAAGCTCTTCGCATAGTGACATTTTATGCTACTCAGCTTCCTGGTCCAAACTACCATTGTCGGGAGGTATATTTGTGAATGTGTACTTGTTTAGCAAACATCATATCACTTGTTTCTCTTTTCTTCCTATGTGACTGTTTCCTCTTTTTTTTCTTTAAATCTTTTAACTTGATACCGTGTATTTTGCAGGGTTCTAAACTTGCTACGCTGCCTCGCCCAGATAGTATCTTTGAAGTCCTCTTGATTAATTGTTAGTATACTATTGTACTGGAGTTATTTAGCTCTGATTCCTCTTTGGTTATTTTGGTGCTCATTTGGTTTTCATTGTGCAGTTCCACGTGGCGTGATATATGGATGTGGTGATTTGATATTTTCATCACACATGATCTTTACTCTTGTCTTTGTTCTTACATATCAAAAATATGGCACACGAAGGTAAATTGGTTCATGTTTCTTTTTATTTGGGTCTGACTCATTTTTGTGAACAATTACTTTTCCATTTCACTGCAGTAATGTTTTTTTTTTCTTTACTTTGGGTTGTTTCATTGTTTATGGGATAATCAACCTCCCTTAAGGTTTGTGCTTATCACACCGACACCCTTTCTTGGAGAAAAATTGCACCTAGTTCCCTTACTAGTATAATTGTTCACACTTACACTTGTTATTTTTGAAAAATAATACACCCCCCATATTTTTATGCAAACTATACAGTGTTCTTAAAAATAACAAAGCTCGGGAGGCAAGGGAAAATTTTGAATCAAGAAGGGTGAATGTGTCATTATCCTTAACCACAAGGAAGTCGGTGTAGTTGCCATTATTTATTTTAGAACTTGCCATAACTTATTACTGTCATGTTGTACTAGAATTAATTTTCAGTTATAACTTATTGTGCTTGTTGATGAACAACTACAGATGTATAAAACAGCTAGGGTGGACTCTTTCAGTGTGTCAGTCTCTTTTGATAATAGCATCACGCAAACATTACACAGTTGATGTAGTTGTTGCCTGGTGAGGAGCATTTTCTGAATAGCAAGGTTGAAATTTTGTGGTCCATGTACATTTTGGTTTAACGTTTTGATTGATCCTTGGCAGGTATACTGTTAATTTGGTGGTATTTTTTGTGGAGAAGAAATTACCAGGTTTGTGCATTTGGACATAATTACATTTGCTACTGTGAATTCAAAAGCTCTTTGCTTGTTATGCTAACTTGTTATTCCACAGAATTACCAGACCGGACAAATGCTGCAGCAACCTTGCTGCTACCATTAAGCACCAAGGACAATAAAGATGGGAGGACCAAAGAAGAGAACCACAAGTTGTTGAATGGGAATTCTGTTGTTGACCCTGCAGATTGGGTGTGTTGAATGTCTTCTATTTGTCCTTTTTTTTCATCTCTTTTGATGTGATGTCATTGTCTGTGATCTGGACATAACATGGTTTTTGTGACTTTACTCAGAGGCAGAGAACTCAAGCAAATGGTAAGATTCTGGAAGATGGCCATACAAACCATGCTGACACTGCAATGAATGGTGCATAGATATGTGAGCTTATGCTGCACAAAGTTGAGATCTGCTGCAAAACAACATGGCCTTTAGAAAGTTACAACCTACATATGACTAGATTTTGTTTGGTGGAAATATTGTTAGCTAATTTATGTTATTGTAACTGGGTTGTATGCTTTTTTTAACACCTTGCAGCCCTGATCCTGTCATTGTAAAATGATCTAGCATCAGCAGTGCTATAGAAAAAATTTTCCAATTCACGCTGCCCCATTTCTTAGTACCATGTATGTGCATATAGACAGTATATTTTTTTGGTGCACCAAGGCCATGGTGAAGAAAAATCAGTAAAATGTATCAAGTTTCTAAATTTCTGAATGTAAAAGAGATTTAATCCGATGTAAAACCCGACACTTGTACATTTTGTCGCTTGCTGACAAAAGGGTTGGTGGAGGAAATCTTGTGTCTTCATGGTACAATGTCATCCCACTGAAAATGCAAAACATGGCACATGGCGTGCATTCATTATTGAATCTAGAAAATGTCAAATTTAAATTAAATTCGCGCTGTTGAGACAATTATTATTCTTACCTAAATGTGAGGATGATGGATTCAAGTTAGGAACTTTTGTTTCTATTTTTTGTCGCTCTACTTAAAATGGGACATGGGTTATTTTTTTCTTGTTCTAAGTATTATTTCTTCTGTCGGACAGCGCCAAGGGTAAGGTAAGTTTTTGTTTAAAGGTCGAATTCGATAGGGAATGAAAATGTTAAAATTAACATTCTTGATAAAATTGACGGGGAATGTACGATAATAGGCTGTGTGTAAATAACTATTCATGCTAAGTTTATTGATTTTTAAAACAATTATTTTTATTATTAGTTGACAATCTAAATTTACCCTATCAGTGTAAAAAGTTAATAAACTTAGTAGTTTTTAACTTTGTATATATTTTATGAGTGTAAATTTACGTACTGCCTTAGTAGTTTTAAATTTTGTATATATGTGTTTGGAAAGAAAAAAGTTTCACATCTATAATTTTTATAACTTTATTTTTAAGAAAAATCACGTAAAGTTATTTAACTACGGTTTTTAATTATGATTATCAATTGACCATTTTATAAAATGTGAAAAAAGGTGAAGAGTGCATCTTAAATTTGATTTAACTAATCTGATGATAAATAAGGGAAATCTTTCAATTTACTTATATTGACATTAAAGTTGATAACATTTTTTAATAATTTGAAAACAACATCGCGTGGGTCAACTTCGTCTAGACTAGTTTCAAAATCACTATCATCAGATTCAGTAGCATACTCCTATAAGGGGACCTCATTCATACTCGATCTCTTCTAGAGTTTATTACATGACTCATTTTTTAAAATAATTACTTAATATCTTTTTTATTTAAATTAATTTTTAAGAAATATTTCTGCTTTTAAAAATATATTTTAATTTTAAAAATTAGTTATTGCTTTAGAATTAGGAAATCGAATTTGAGATATTGTAAATGTTGTATATTTTATATTCTATTACATTTTGTTATATATAGTTATATATATTATGTGAATAAAATAAAATAATAAGTTCTTCCGTATAATATATTTCTTATAACTATCATATATTTCATATTTCTTGTAATATTTTATATTGTAATTATATAATCCATAATATTTCATATTGTAATTATATGACTTTTTAAGATTTCGTAAGTCTATCCATCACAATTAAATTCGCATTAACTCTATATATCAATATGCGAACTTAAAAGAGTGCTAACTGTTGGTGGTAAACTATCGCGAGAAAGTTTAGTGATTTTATAATTAATCACTGTACAAAGTTAATTTTACCGATAAATTTAAAGTTTTTAAATTTATCTTCACAAAAAGCATTTTTCTAAGTAAAATTGAAAAAATGCTGTAGTGTGATTTGCAAGAGTAAAGCAGAAACTTTTCAAGACAACTTAATAAAAGGGACTACTTTTAAAACAATGTTTACCACATGGTGTCCACCGATTATTAAACGGTACATTACCTTAAATGACGAATTAGATGGATACGGAAATGTGATGGCGCTTGAATAATTCCCAAAAATGAAATGGTAATAATAAGTAACATTAACGAGTACATGGTGCCTTTTAGCATGTGCTTGTGTACAATTCTAGGTGTGTCTACTAGTTCAAAGTTAAAGAAAAATATAAATTTAGTGTATTTCCTTTTTCATTTGTGCGAAAAACTTTAAACCCAGTGATTGTAAATCTATATTTTCATCTAAAATGCACAAATTCCAAATTTACTGATGTTTTATCTTTTTTTTTTTCAAAATCTAATTACCTCTCTGTCTCAGTATATTCATTGAAAAATGTTTATTTTAGTAAAATCACTTTAAAAATAACATATTTAGCATTATTCTTGATACATGTGAAAACTTTAAAGTATGATGATTATAAAAGTGAGAGAATAATAATAGATAGAATATTAGTAGTAATCTAGTTGCTTTTGATTCATTGTGAATTATTGTGACAGATAATGATGGTGCATGAAGTGTCCTGAACCAAATTTTGAAGTACAAATTCCCTCCAAGTGTTTGTTTGTGAGACTGATGAATCACATGGAATGCTCCTTTTCGCATGGGCCACAAGCCTTTCCTGCCCTACACGTTGCTTAAACACCTCCTCTAATGGGGCATCATGTTTCTCAGCTATGTCATTCTTACCAGTCACACCTTGGATTGTTATAAGGATATATCTTAGACATTGAGATGAATCTATAATATATATAAATATAATATATAAGTTAACTGAGAAAATCTTTTAATAATAACAAATTTTAGTGATAAAAAATAACTGTTATTGCAATGATTAATTTAGATATTGATTTATAAACTTAAATTTATTAAAAAATTAAAATAGTATAAAAAAATATAATTGATCTCTAAATTGATAACTAAAATAAACTTCATTATGAATTAATTTCCAAAATATCACTAACATTAACTATCAAGGTTTTGAGTATCAAATGAATGTGTCTCTAATTAAAAAATTGCTCTCTAAATTGGTCTTTAAATATATTTTTTTGCTACTAAAATTAGTCATTATTTAAGGGTTTTTTTTTTTGTAATGGTAGATGTAAATTTCATACCTTACAAATTAGTTTTGTAATGTTTAGTTAAACTTAAAATCCATTTCTTAAAATAAAATCAAAGTTATTCAAAGTCTATCTTAATGAGATATATTATTTGTTAGGTCTATTGTTTTATTGTTATCATATCACTATTAATATACATCAACATCTAGAAATTTCACACCAACTAAAAATAAGACACATTTATATTATGTATAATGATATTTTGACTACTAAATTTTGATAATTTTCTCTTACAACATGAAGTGTAATATTCTAAATGGTTTTGAGATATTGAAAATGAGAAAATGAAAAAATGGAAAATCACTTAGAAGATGTCACCTAAAATTGTAAAAGAAAGTTGTCAACATTTAGTAGTCAAAAAATCATTTTCCTTATATTATTATATAAGTAAGTATAATTTCCATTTTATAAACTTATTTTGTAGAATTGACTTAAATTTAAAGTTGATATTTAAGTCTATCTTTCCTAAGATCGCTGTATTTGCTTCTTAACTAAAGCCATCTTTAATGAGCCTCCAATTGAGTCACCATCATTTATTCATACATACACCAAACCTCTGGTAACCCAGTTACTAGACTTTGTCATATCAAAATAATGTTTGTTGAAGAAAGACACGACAATAAACATAAAAGACCCTGTTTTTTTGTGTATACAAGGACAGAACTACAGTTTGAATCTAAGAAAGAAGCCGTATAAACTACCCACATGAGGATAATAGACCCTATGAAGATGGCTGAGTTACCTGTTTACCTAAATGGCATAAAAAGATGAATGTCTACCTAAATATTTTACTTTATCTATTTTTGGAAAAGTAGCAGCAGCAGTAATAAAATCACTGGATGTTTGAAGAAAATGTGAAGCGAATCTTGAAGAGTGAGGAAGAGAGATATGTCCAAACTTTGTACAGATACTCTAGCTTGGGAAAATGAAGAAAAAGTTATATAGCCAGGACTATGTGAACCCGATAATGCTTGTCCAAATTTATTACCTGTAATCCAACTTTTCATTATTGTTACCATTATTGCATCCTCACATAACATGGCTTTCTGAAAAACAAACCAAACACACTTAATAATCAACTTAGATTTACATAAAACGATAGTAGTTGCATTCAGCAGTGCTCTTCACCATATGTCATCCAAACCAAATTGGATAAGGTTCTATAAAATTCTGACAGGACAATCATATTTTTGATACTCACAATCTTTTTATTCTCATTTCATATTATTTTTCGTTACTTCTTATTTATTATAAAAACAGATGTTTACTTCTTTTATGACTATTTTATTTTTATATAAATGTCAAATGCTGTCAAACCTTTTCCCATTTTATTATTTGGACTTAAGCTAAAAACACCAGAAATCTACTTAAATTTTCCTTGTCCATGTTGATTTTGAATGAGTTTGCGAAAAGGAATCACACATAAAGAGTCCATATATTATTACATAGCTTTAGCTATTATATTGTTTTGAAGATATGAATCGCAGAAACAGATAAATTAGATGTTAACCTAATGGTGCATGTGAGTGTCAAAAATCTCATATATCAACAGAGATAAAACAAGTTTATAATATATAAATGATGTAAACTTCATCTTTAAAATTTTATTGAATTAAGTTAGACTAAAATCTATTTTAAAAGTGATGCATAACAGTGTCTACAATGACATATAATATGGCAGATGCCCCACAACAGCGATGCCTGCCATTAAACAAAAGCTGTGTTTGCGAAATTGAAGCTGTGAAAGTGTTGTGCAAGGAAGAGAGAAGCTACCCTTATTGTGACACAAAAACACATTTACACAGACACGCTGCAATGATATGACATATATATATAAATTATCTCTAAATGCCTGGTGATTTTTTGAATGCATTAGAAAGAGAATTTGGTGATGCAGAGAGTTTAGGTTTTGCTTTAAAGTGTTGAATGAATGAGATTTTTTTCCAGAAAAAGGGCAGACAGTAATTGAAAGGTTTTACACAGAAGAAGATTGGACATGATTATGAAGTAAAAGTGGTGAACACAGGTAGCCTGTCGAGATAATAAAGCAAGTGAGGTACCTGATATATCACTGAAATGGAATTTTTTGTTTGATTCTTTTCGAAAGAAAATGGTGCAGTTGGCCCCCATAATGGCCCTGCTTCTGCGTACACCTGAAAACCATCTGTGATTGAAAGGAGGGGTCATGTTCCTTAAGATTCACTTCCTTACCCCAAACATCTTTCATCTCATTAAGGTTTTTTTCGGCTCACAAAAATATGCTAATGCTGCCAACGGTTACAGACAAAAAGTATGTCGTTTATGTAAATCTCTTCTTCCTATACCATTATTTTGAGTATGTAACATCACTTCACCTACATTCACCATGCATCAAATACCGGTATTTATCTATGTTCGACAATTTCACACTTTTATTTATTTATTTTTAGTTTACATATCACCTATAATCTTAATTTCATTCAATGTATTTAGAAGTTGAACTCAGATCATCTATGAAACACACAATCAACATTTTTTTATATTGACACATTTGAAAAAGAAGGAAAAAAGTTTGAACAGTAAGTATCAGAGGACAGCCTCGAAAACCCAGTAGCGAATCTCACCTCAATTTTTATACTATACGTATGTTAAAAGGAACAAAATAACTTCAAATAGAAAACAAATAGGAAACAAACGAGTTTCTACTTGGTGTTGAAAAATTATGGATACTGCGTGTTCATTTCAGTTTTTTAAAGATTTCGTTGAAAAGAAAACACATAAATTTAGTTTTCAAATATTATCATTGATCCAAAAAAGCGCCGTTATTAGATCGGTTAAACCGATTGTCTCTCTCACTCATTCTCACTTGTATATAAAATTTTAAATAAATTTAATAATATTTAGTTAAAAAAATTAAATTCAAATATTTTTAAAGTTGGAAGATTAAATTAATCTAAAATTTAAAAAGAAAAATCAAATTTTTTATTAAAAATAAAGAGATTAAAAACATATATAATTCTTAAAATAAATATTAAAAATAAATACTAAAAAAAATGTCAATAAGAACATTTGATGTCTCTGATGTGTGATGTAATAAAACTGGTTTTAAGTCTTTTATCAGATGTCTGATGGCAAGAGACAATACGACTTAAAGTAATAACTAAGAAGCTTTCTCCAAATTAGATTGGATTATTCTGTTTTTCTGAAGTTGTTAAAAATGGAAGACACCAACTTGTGACGCTAAATGGAGGGAAAATACCAAGGACACCAAATGGTGACAACTTGTGATTTTATTATTTTTGAAATTCAATTATAAATTATTATATTTAATTATAAATTGAATATAATTCTTAAATTTAATATTTAAATAAAATATAATTATTTAAATATTATTAAAATTATAAAAATATAAAAATATATATTAACATTTGTAAAATTGACATATAAATCTAAAATATTTAATATTTTTATTACATTTTAGATATTAAAATCTAAAATATTTTATATTTAAATGTTAATTTTACAAATATTAGTTTACTTTTCTAAAATATTTTGAATATTTAAAATATTTTTAAATATCAATTTTAAAAGAATTTTAGAATATAAATATTAGAAAAAAACATTTAATAATTATATTTTTATAATATTTTAAATATTATATTCTATTTAGCAATTAAATATAAGAATTTTATTCAATTTATAATTAAATTTAATAATTTATAATTGAATTTAATAATTTATAATTGAATTTAAAAAATAATAAATTCAAGTGTCAATTTTAGAAAAAATATTAATATAATTTGTATAAAAGATATTAAATTTGGTGTCAATTTGAAAGAGACAAAATTAATTTATTTTAACAAAATTGGGATTAAATTGAACAAAAATAACAAATATAGGGACTAAATTGAACAAAAATAATAATACTACCACAAACTGACACGTGACACAATTTTGACTTGACACTTGGAATTTTTTTTTAATTTAAAAAATTAAACAAAAAAAAAATCAGTTGATGACACATGGCATGTACTGTTTAAAAACGTTAAATATTTAAACACAGTTAGTGAAAATGACCAAATTGATCAAGACTTGACGAAAATGAGGACCTAGTTGAACACAAAACGAAAATGATGACCAGATAGAATAAAAACAACAAAAATAGGACCAAATGTATATTTAAGCCTTCTTAATATGATTTTCATGAAAAGCTTGTTTGTCCGAGTTTATTGTAAGTCCCATTTTTCAGCTCTAAAAGCGTTTTGGGCCTGACCTTGTTAGAAGGCCCAGAATCAGTTCATTTGGGACCCCCCAAGACCCCTGTCCAACCCCCTAATGCTCATTGGTGTCTCATTTCTAAAAACAGTTACTCTCTCCCTCTCTCTAAAGCAAGAGCTCTGCTAGGGTTTCACTCACGTTCCTCTACGAGCTAGCCAAGCTCTCTTTCTCCAAGTAAGTTTAGCCCTAAAAGCTTCCTTGTCTTTTCTTTCCCTTTTCCTGTTTGGGGTACGCTGGTTTGGTCTAGGGCTCACCCTCATACCCTTGTTTTGTTCTGGTATCCACGTTTCAGCTCATTAATTAATCTCTAGAGCTATGGTGCTTCTCTGTTAGGGTTTGCATTCGTTTGCTAGCGTTTTCCAAGTAAGGGAAGCTCCGGTTTTCGCATTTTTGAGGTATGTTGCTTGTTTTCGTTTCTGTGTTATGCATAAAATGATCGGAAAATGCATGTGCTCGTATGAGACTAAGCTATATTGTTTTGTTGGACTATTTCTGGTTTTGCATGCGTGGAACAGTGGGGAGAACTGATATTTTCGCCCAAGCGAGCTCGTCTCGCCTAGGCGTGAGTAGCAAAAGCTCGCCCTGGTTTTTTCTTGAGCTCTCGCTTAGGCAGAGAGCCTATGTTTTGAGCGAAAAATCATCTCGCTCAGGCGAGAAGGTCTCGCCTAAGCGAGAACTCGCGAAACCTTCTAGGGCCCTTTGTTTGTAGTCTCGCCTAAGCGAGAGCCCGTAGCTTGAGCGAGGAAACTTCTCTCGCCTAAGCGAGGGCTCCTAGCTTGAGCGAGGCTAGTGCAGGGACGTACTCTAACGCTGTTCTCGTTTATGTTTGGGTTTTTGGTTGCATGAAGCAGCCAACCTAGATGTACAAAGAAAAACAATAAGTTAACATTTTTATTTTACTACTTTTTTTATTATCGTACATGGCATGAAGCAGCATTTTTATTTTAATTTTCAATTTAATTTTAAATTATCCACACTGACACTTGGTAATGAAATTTTATTTTGTGTAAGCACCAAAATTTAATTCGTGTTCCGTGTTTTCCAACTTCATTTTTGAACTATGAAACCTCATTTTGCAATTCCAATTTCGAACTCTCAAATCCCATTTTCGAAACAATTCTCATTCTTGAACCCAAACCTCGAACCCCATTCTATTGCAATTAAATTCAACAACTTTTTTTGTAATATAAATTTTTTTATATATATTATTTTACTTTGTTATAAATTAGATCAAAAGGTAAATAATCTGTTTAAGAAGAATATTGATATATTTAAATTTTAGAAAATAAAATAAAATGTTAATGAGAGTATTTTATTTTTATTAATTTTCTTTAAAATTTATTAATTATTGAGATAATCAAATATATATTTATTCTTTAATATTTATTCTGTATATTTATTAGAGAAAAATATAATACTAATATATAATTAATTTTAACAATTTTTTTTTATTTTATAAATTTAGAATCTTAAGTATTTTTTTCAAGATTTTAATTGTATCTTAACCTTAATTTTTTTTATAATAAATAAGTCACACAATTACTAACTACTCAACTACGATAGTTATTACCAAATTTAAATAAAATTATAATTATTAATTTAAAATATAATATTTTTTATTATATTTAAAAATAAAATATATAAAAAACTTATTACCAACTATCTAATATAGAGCCGTCACAACTAGGATCAAAATTTATGGTGAAACATGCTTGCACTTTTCCTTTTGGTAAAACACATGATATCACTTTAAGGTTTATTTTTTAATTTTATTTTTAAAAGTAATATATTATTGGGCCAATGAGTGAGAAGTGAAGCCCAATGGTGACATTTTAATTAGCCTTTTGGTGTTTTCAAGCGATGCACCCCTAATATTTATTCAGCACTTCCAAAGATTCATGCTCTTTCATTTATGCTCTTGAAAGATTAAATAAATAAAAAAAATTAATTAGATAGATGTAATAATTAAATAATTATGAAGTGGTAGAGGTAGTTGACTGCCGTAATTAATTGACAATAGTGTTTATATATGTTTTCGTGCACCCCTCTTCTTTCACTTTCACTTTCATTGCAAAACATTGCAAAAGAAAAACTTTTTGTTGCTGGCTGATGCGTGAAGCTAAGATAACATAACATGTTTCTCTTTTATTTTTCCACTTTTTTCACTTCCGTAGATGCTTCCTGGTAGATAGACTAAGTGATTTTTTTATTTAGTTTTATTTTGTAATTTTGTTAGGGTCTGAGTAATAACTTATGTTAGATTATAAGTGGTTAAAGTTATCTAAGATAGATGATCTCTCTCTAACTTTCATGAAATCACAAGTAAAAATAAAATTATTCAAACAATATAATTAATTAGAATTATCCAAAATTATAAATAATAATAATTATAATTTTTCAAAATAATAATTAATTATAATTATAATTATTCAAAATCATAATTTATTATTATTATTATTATTCAAAATTATAATTAATTATAAATAAAATTAATCAATATTTTAATTATTTAAATTTAATTTAATTTATATTAAAATTAACTTAAAATAAATTTTTGTTCAAAATTATAATTATTTAAAATTATATTTACTCAACAATAGAATTAATTAAAATTAAAATTATTCAAAATAGTAAATAATTAAAATTTTAATTATTCTAAATTATAATTAATTAAAATTATAATTAATTAAATTTAAAATTAATTTAAATTATAATTAATTAATATTAAAACTTATTTACATTAAAATTAAGTACAAAAAAATTACAAAAAGTCGACTTCCGGATGGAAGTCACACCTCTTACGGAAATCATGCCTCTTACGGAAGTCACTAAATCACTCATCTCTTCTTACGGAAGTCACTTCCACTTACGGAAGTCACTTCCACTTACGGAAGTCATTTTCAACTACGGAAGTCAACAACTACAATCACAGAACTACGGAAGTTAGTTTTAATTATGGAAGTCGACTTCCAGTATTGATGGCTTACGAAAGTTGACTTTCGTAAGTGTCAATCACGGAACTCACACTTACGGAAGTCACCACAACTACGAAAGTCAGTTTTAATTATGGAAGTCGACTTCCGGTATTGATGGCTTACAGAAATCGACTTCCGTAAGTGTCATTTTCATGCTATTCATGGTGATCTACGGAAGTCCACTTTCGAAACTTGATTTTGTCTACGGAAGTCCACTTCCGTCATTTTATGGCTTACGAAAGTTGACTTCCGGAATTAAATCACTTGCGGAAGTCGACTTCCGATTTGTGATTTATGTTTCACTCAAGATCTATCCTTCGATCAACACAAAAAATGTTTATACGCATGGCAAACATGGCAGCAACAACACAAAAAATGAAAAACTACAAAAGGATATGATTACTTGTTAATGTAAAGGAATGGCGAAGGGAAGAGGGAGAACAGAGCAAAAAATAAAGAGGAGGGAAGAGTGTGTCTTGAGGGGCGACCTTAGAGATCTTAGAGAGTAAGGCAGAGGATTGAGGGGTGAGGTGAGGACGACGACTAGGTATAGGTTAAAAGAGAGTGAGAAGTAGTTTTCATTAAATAAGAGAAAGAAATAAAAGAAGTGATTGATTTAAAATTTAAAATGGTGAAAGAGCAATTCTGGATTTTAAGAAAAATTTGGAGATGCAGAAGAAATATTGGGGGTGCAGGGAGAAAATCCCTTTCAAGCAGCTTCAATGCTTCACTCATATACACAGTCTGTTATTTGATTTGTTTATCTGTTACATAATACAAATGTTTTAAGGACCCATTTGGATCATTTTCTAACACCTTTTTAGTTATTAACAAATATGGTTCCACAAATTTCTAACACTAAACTTTTATTTGACTTAAATATTAATTTAGTCCTATTTTTATTGATTTTTTAAACTCAATCTTAACTTTTTTAATCAAGTCTAAGTTTTTTTAATTTGTTTAATTTAGTTCTTTTTCATAACATCATTTAAATAATTAATAACACAATGTAGAAAATGGTCGGTTTGCCTCATGTGGTCCGATTTGAATGTAATTGAAGTATATATAGTGTATAATAAAAAGTTTATGATTGTTGAAGAATTTGTACATGTTCTATTTGATGAATCTAGATCAAAGTTGCAAGATCACTAGATAATCGATGCAAATGAAGATGATATTATTCCAGAAAAGTAAGTTGAAACAAAAAATGAATAAATTGAAAAGAAAATTCAATCAACTGAAATTCCTATTCACAACAACTTACCAAAAGATTGGACTACTTTCAAAGGATTGCCAAAGGACAACATCATTTGTGACATTGATAAGGGAGTATCTACTAGACGCAAGCTTAATAACTTTTGTAAACATGTTGCATTTATATCACATATTAAATCCAAAAATGTGAATGATGCATTCAATGATAGTAATTAGATTATTGTCATGCAAGATGAACTTAATCAATTTACTAGAAATGATGTATGAAATCTAGTTCCTAACAATAATGATGTGAATGTAATTGGTAGAAAATGAGTGTTTAGAAACAAAATGGATGAAGATGGTAACATAGTTAGGAAATAAAACTAGACTAGTAGCTAAAGGTTATAATCACAATCCTCATTCACACCTCTAAATAGGATGTCTCAATGGCGGAGCTTTTTGGAGGCAGGGGTGGCCATGGCCCCCCAATTTTTTTTAATTTTTTTATATATATTATATATATTAGGTATTTTTTTAATTTTTTTAAATTATATTAATATATATTAAAAATTAGTAAAAGTTAAATTAGGGATTTTTTTATTTATCTTATAAAACATAATATTTAATGTTAATAAATAATAAATCATAAAATCAAATTTAATGAAGAATAAAAATATTTCTTAAGATATTTTTTATTTTCTTTCTCACTGTTTTGAGTTTTCCACAAATTATACTCATCTCACATAGTCACATGTTTTCTTTTTGTTTCGAACAAAAAAGTTAGATACAAACTCATTATTTTTGTTTTTATTTCTTATTTGTTCTCTTCCATTCGTGAAGAAAAAAAGTATCTCTCTTGTCTCACATAATATTTATTTTTTATAAATATGGGAGAAAAATAGTGTACTATGTATTTTTTTTCAGAACGGACTTTTTATTGGGACTTGATTATCATATATTTTTCTTTCAGTAACCCTTGATTTTTTATTAAATTATGATAAATTATTTTTTAATTTTAAACTTAAAGAAAAAATAGGTATATTAATGAAGAATAAAAGAATATATTTATTTCTTAAAAGTGATAAAAAGAGAGTTATAAGTGACGATGAAAACATGACAAATTCAACTTATTTATGTATTCCGAAGCATGACACAAATGATCATATTGTTCAATTAGATGAACCTTTTTTAAGGTAACGAAAATTACAGGTGAGAAATTTAATATTAATTATTTGGAATGAATTATTGATGAATTAAAAAATGTGAAGGAATGAAGGACAATCCTTTATATATGAGTAATTTATTTTGTAGTTATAGTTGTACTAAATTATGTATTCATTTTTATTGTGTTAGTAAGATAATTAAATATATAAATTTTGAGTATATTATTTTGGCTTCCCAAAATTATTGGTCAAGATCGCTACTAGGAGGTCTAATGGTTTCCAAAAGGTACACCACTTCTCGATTCTAATTAACTCTTCTACTCTTAAGTTCTATTTTCTTTTTCTCTTATTCTTCTTTTCTCAGTCTCGTTATATTACTCTTTAAAGAATACTTTTTGCTAGATTTTGAGATTCTCAAAAAAGTCGGGAGGTTCTTATTAGTTATATTATGGAGAGCTCGTACAACACACCTCGAATAAGCCCTTAAGAGTAATAAATATGTATGTCTTAGAAAAGATTATTTTGTTCATGATTTATAGTTTTTACAACAATATCTTCATTTATTTTCTTTTTAATATTTTAAACGTACATGACAAGACATACTAATCCGAATAAGAAAATAAATAAAAATATCATTTGACAATAAAATGAAATATGATTACTAACACTGTGTTCACTTGGGGAAGAGTAATTGGGAGAGAGTGAGTGGATGAGTTTGAGTTGATTTAAGAGTGAAATTTGTGTTGTTCTTTTTAAGGGATTTAGAAGTGATGGTGAGTAAATTTAGAAGTAATTTTTGTGAAAATTTATGAAAGATTTGATTAATGTGATAGATTAAAAAATATGTTTTAGTAGAAGTAATAATGAAATTACCATTTTGCCCTTAATTTAATTAGTATTGTAAATTGATCTTTGTGTGAATAAGCCACCTGCAAGTATATATGAATATTAGGTCAGCCACCAGCCTTTGAACTCGTGCAAGACCACCTCTTGAATTCCCTCCATTGCCATCTTCGACCACCTCATGCACAAAAAAAAAAAATCAAACATTAGCAAACCAAGCAACCACAGCAGAACGAAGATCGGATCTGCACAACAGGATCGAATCTAAAAACATGTATCTGATTTACCACACCCCCTATCCGATCCACCACACCCCGTATCCGATCCAGCCACAAAGGATCGAATCCAACAACACCGTATCCAATCCACTAGAAATGGGATCGAATCCCTCACAAATGGGGATCGAATTTGTCGTTGCTTTCAGTTGGGATTCTCATGGTTGCAGCGTCATTGTGGTTGCAGCGGAGAGGTGGTAAATGGGGCATACACTAGATGGGTTCCTCACTATCCCACACCATGCAAGGCACGTGAGAGAGACAAGAGGGGTAAATCTATAATACCATAACTCAATCCTACCAAATCATCGCATAATGCCCGAGATTACTAATTTCATAGATTCCTGTCATCATCGCTATGTCATCTACACATATACTCTTAAACGAACAACACACCAACTCTAATTTTCATCTTCGCAAATATAGTCTCCTTAAAGCGAACACAACATAAAAGAAGACAAGTTTAAGAGTAAAAGGAGTTTTAATTACCAATTACGCAATATGTATAACTTAAAACGCAAATATTATTTGACTTTTATATTTTATTTTATTGAGAGAAACATTTTTGCATTCAGTAATTTCAATTTTACTCATATTCTAAGATGAATAAAGTAAAGATATTATAATATCTTTGTTTTATTATAATAAATAGTTAAAGAATCACATTACTGAAAAAGTGCTGTGAAACTCTTACAGAGCAGAGGAAAGAAAAAGATATAAAACGAGCTTTAACAAAAAGGAAAAAAGTTAACTTTCATAGTCTATTTTATAATAATTAAAAAAAAAGGTACACATAAAACTATGAACACGAACACAAAGAACGTCTAAGAAATCAACTGAAAACATTTACTCAACCAACCAACCAAAAAGAAAAAAAAAACAGCATTAACTTCATAATTTTCACATTGCCAACCTTATTAGTTGTTTCTTCCTTGGAAAACTTTAGGCATTTCCAAGTGAGGAGATAAACTTAAAGAACTTATAAGAGATTAATATTAAAGTATTTTGATGCGATATGATAGGCGTTTTAAATTTAAAATCTAGATTTTCAAGTTTTAAATTTAAAATACACAACAATAAGGACAAAATCAAGTTTTTTAATCTTTTAAAATTGAAGAAGCAAATTTATCATTTACCCTTTAAATAATATACACTTTATTAAAACCCTTAAATAACTATTTACTGTGAAGAAGTGAAGCATTAAAATAAGAAATATGTTTGAGAGAAGAGGAATATTAATATTGAGTTAGTCATAAACAACAATATCACATATTTTATTTATGAAATAAATAACGGTTTTCAATAAAAATATTAGTTAGAAACAATATAATTTTTTGAAAACATAAAAGTTAGTGGTGGCGTTGGTGGCACGACCGTGATTTGATGATGGCTTTATGGCAGCCTTCCGTTTAACACGTCCTATGCTATGAATGTAATTGAAGGCAACTCACAAGGCTTTCTTGAATTCCCCAACTAGGTTGCTGGTTTTAAGAATGTTCCACATCTTCCATTCATACTACCTCATTTCATGGGTAACTCCTCCCCACCTCACACACCCACTATTTTCTTGTGGTTAAGATATGTGCCTCTTAGATATCACAAAATAAATATAATATTAAAAAATTTAACAAAAAGTGGTCCAATTTCGTTACTCCTTTTAATTAATATTATTATTAGTGGGCCTGATGGGGCCCAAAGTTCACTATTACACTACGATGGGACACCTCGATAACAAGCCCTGGAGGAGTTGTTATGTCGAGGGTAGTGTTGTGAACCCCTCCAACCGTCTCATGTGTTACTACCAAAAAATTTTATTTAGGCATTTACTACTTAGCACTTCATTCAATACTCGTGAGTTGCTATATTTAAAATATTATCTAGCAATAAGTGCAATTTTTCGACATGGTCCACACCACCTCACACGTGTCGAATGATCGATGGGGATGTATCTACGACCAAGAAACACTTTAAAGAGTGTATCGAAATTATACATTTTTTTAAAAAAAACGTTACGAGAATTACGTTAAAAATGATTCTTTATCTTGTAATAATATTTTAATAATAAACTTCCCTGCAAATCTATCTGTTCGGATAAGTGTCACTTGATACGAGTGTTCTGAACACTGCAAAAGCTGTGCCTTTGTTGAATCATAAAATATTAAAACAATGACTTCTTTTTGGGTCTCCGAAGGACTTTGTTTTTTGGACGTGTGAATCAACCGAAAACCATTTAATAGAAAACGAGTATAAATTTAGCATGATATACTATAGAAGCAATGTCACCGAATGTTACAAGTGAACTGAGAAATCACCCCGTACAAAATGACAATGAAGTAACAATACAATATAAATATGTAATATACATT
>Ga0099822_1000508_pt1 | contig 36561 bp, 23 predicted proteins | sample CowpeawhiteBW_FD_76839 | JGI IMG/M metagenome (GOLD analysis project Ga0099822, IMG submission 76839) | Root nodule microbial communities of legume samples collected from California USA - Cow pea white BW | ecosystem: Host-associated > Plants > Roots > Nodule | place: USA: California | collected... | reverse complement strand
TATTTTATATATAAAATATAAATTTTGTTTTGTTTATATATATATATATATAAAATATACTATAACAAAAAATTTTTATATATATAAATATATATATATATATATATATATATATATATATATATTAAGTAAATTGGTCCAATCAATATATTTATGATTTCATCGATATAATAAACCGATGAATTTTACCAGTGAATAAGTTTAATTGCTGTTTTATATAATGATGTGAGATACCGGTTAAATATGATTTTAGAATCAAGTTTAATATAAAATTAAAATTTGTGAAAATAAAATTTGATATATTTTAATTTCAGATAACATACATAATATGTCATTTTCTTTTTCCAATATAGGAACGTAAAGTAAACAATACTCTGATTCTTTCTTCTTCTTCTTTTTTGGCTTAAAGCGTTTATTGTGTCGAATAAATAATTGCTTAACGTTTTGCTTTCTATTTAATACAGAGGTGGTTTTAATTATGTCAAATTTTAAGAAAAACTATGTTTCATAAATTTGTTTGATCTTTTAAACTATAAACTATAGTTTTAAATATAATGTCACGGAAAGAAAATTACTGCTTTCAAAATAGGTTTGGGGGCTAATGATAGAAAGATAGACAAAGTATTAATTTGGATATTTCTTTGGAAATCATTTAAAAATGGTTTGTTAATAAAAATATAGTGAAAACTCAATTCTATTCTATCTATTATCATTAAACTTCATAAATAACATTAATGATACATCTTTCTTCCAAGATAAGGTTGTGTAAGTCTTCAAAAATGTCAATATATACATGATTAATGACTACGTGTTACATGTTAGCGTTGATTCCTTCATTAGAAGAATTGTAAAATAGTTCATTCTCAATTAATCAGCATTTGTTATTCCAAATGACTTATTAAGGTGTAAGAACTATATACAAAGTTATATTATCGAGGAACATTGACCAATCTTTTTATAAAGTATTTTATCAATCAACCACCGCTTTTAAAATATTTTTTATTTTAAAATTCAAAATTCTGTTATGATATTATCCTTGAAAAACATTTTGAAAGATTAATAATCTTAATAAGGCAAGACTATTAAATGAATTGAAACTTTTTTTATTATACGTATTTGATCTCATGGGAAACGCTGTGTATTGTGTTCATTCTTATCTGTACTGTCGAAGAAAAATAGAATAAAATAGAAAGCACTTCCAATGGTTGTTGCTGCGTCTTCGCTGATTCATCATCACGCGTTTGTCCAATGGAAAACCCTAATTTTATAATTTTCCCCCTTTCAATTCATCAATTAAACCTCAATCTATAATCAAGAATCAAGATACTGTTCTATAAATATATAATATTTTTTCTTTTGGCTTTATGTTTCTCTGACAATGTTATTACTTATTTTAATTCCTAAACAATAAAGGTTATGGATTGTCATCTTTTTTATACAGTTTTAAAATATTGAAACAATAAGTTTAGAAATTTAAACCTTCACTCTATTACTATTCTTCTTTTTTCTTATATTATTCAATATATTTTGGAAATATGTTATCATATAAATCTAACACTGTTAAATAATGAGTATGAATAAATTGTCAAAAAGTTTGTATTTAGAGACCAACACATTCTGATTAAAGTTACTTTCATTAAAATGTAATGTTTATTAAAGTTTCATTGAATATTCGATTTTTCATCTTCACAAATATATTAAGACTTGTTTTTGTGTTAAGACATAAAGTTATGACAGTATTATTTTCATGTTCATGTTAGATTGATATTAAGGCCCATTTCAATTCGTCTATTTGGAAGCAACTGAGTCCAAAAATATATGCTCTGTTTAAAAAGCCCAAAATTTGACATTGGGCTTTGTTCACGTACTGCCTAATATGGCAATTATCATATATGGATTAGTTTCATAATTAATTTGATTTGAGATTAAACACTTGTAATCATTTTTTTGTAATGTTAATATACTTTTTTTCTGAATTTTTGAAAGCTTCGTGAATAAAAGATAATGATTTGTTTGCATGAGATCGAAGAAATAGAGAGGAGAAAAAAAAGTAATTGAAAAAAAGAGAAATAATAATAAAGTGAGAATAAGAAAAAGAAGAAGTAAATACAATGGGACAAATACCAAAACGTGGTCGTTTTCATCTCGCTCGCACCTTGTGGTGTGGCCAATACTTTCACCCATTGGTGGACCTTGATGTTAACATAGCAGCAGAAAATAAAAATAGATTAAGAAAAAAAAAAGTTTTTTCATGGTGGGTATTGGACTTTCAAGAAGTGTGGTGGAGGATATACTCAAATAGTTTTATTTTTTATGTATTTTAAAATAAATTACACTGAGCAATACGATAAATAAAAAACAAAATAGATAATGGAATGAGGTAAAGAAAATGAAAAATGAGAACGGCCAAACTATATTTTATTATTTATTTGTTTTTTTCTTCATCATACATATGTATTCTTTTATTTATAATTAATATCGGACAACCTTATTTTGCAAATAAATAAAATAAATAGAAGAGACAAACTTATTTTTTGAATATGGTTTAAACCATTCTTATTTTGAAATCTAGTTTATACCAGAAAATGAGTTAGATCGAGTATCGATACTCGTTTAAAAAATACTAGTAGATGTTTTAAAATTTGTAGATATCTATTGGATATTCACAAATATTTTAAAAAAATTATAAATTCTTAAAATTAAATTTAAATAAAATTATAAAAAAATGTAAAATTAAATATAAATTAAATTTAACATAAATAAAAATTTAATTAATAAAATATAATTTTAATTTTAATTTTAATTTTTACGGATAATAAACATCCGCATATATATATATATATATATATATATATATATATATATAATATAATATGATACACATAATCGATCTATTTATAAACAAGTATTAAAATACTCACTATCCATTATCAACAGATAACAAATACCTATAAGTATTAATTATATGTCATGAATTTTATCGACAAATACTTACAAATACAAATACATGTATTTTTGCCGTTCTTAATTCTAATATATGTTCAATCAAGTGAACTTAAGTCTCAATCTACTTTAATTTTATTGTGAATGAATTTATTTATGTAAACAAAAATATACGAAAATCTATTATTTTTATAACCAAGAGATATAAATTATAATTCACTGCCGGTCTAATTATTTTTTAAAATAAAATAGTATTTTTAGTTATAAATTCGTGTTCGGAATTGAAATCCAAACATTAATGAAGTAATCTAATGTGTTCAAATTTTATTGTTGTGATTATTATAAAATAAATAAACAATGAAATGTATAATAATTTTTCTTGCCTAGACACGTATGAAAAAACATTAAAAGAGAGAAATGTGATTTCATTTAAAAATGGAGTGATGTTACGTGGTAATGGACTGTGTCCACGTATATATATATATTTTGTATGAATGGTACAATCGAAACGAACGCCGTCACAGGGGGAGGTTGGTTGTGGTGTTGGTGGCTCTCCTCACTCACACTCTTGTCTGAACCGTCACAGAACATGTCTTTGCCGTGAGCGTTGGGAACCTGAGATCTCAATTTCGCATACCGTTAACTTTATTTCCCCTTAAAATAAAAAATAGAAGGTTAGGGTTTTCATGGCTTCTGAGACAAAGATCGTGAATCTGGCTGAGGAAGCCAAGCTAGCCACGGAAGGTGTTAAGACTCCCTCCTATGCTTTTACCACCATCTGCAAGTCTCTCGTCGCCGGTGGAGTCGCCGGAGGAGTGTGCGTCTCATTTCTTTAACTTTTCTTTCTTCTTTTGGGAAACACATCAACGCACACACCCCCGACATATGCATGCGTATATGTATGCATTGATTGCATGCTCAATCAATTTCAGGAGAATTTGACTATTCGGAAATAGTTTTTTTTTTTTTTTCCCTAATGTTATTGTTTCCGGAAACTTCGATGCAACTGGCTTCGTCTGGAGCCTGCTATATTAATATTAATAATTAAACTTTGATTTTTCACTGTACGGGAGCAACGAGGAACTAGTTTTTCTGTTTCGCGGAATCTCTTTCTTTGTTTTTTTTTTTTTCTGTAATTTTTTATTCAATGGAATATGATATGATCTAGTAAAAATTCGAGCCTTACTGTTCACCTGGGAAATAGCAAAAGTAAGTTTCTGTATATCTATCTCCCTGTGTATGGATTAGATCAATTGTATTAGATAAACGCCAGTTTTTGTGGCTATGTAACAAGTTTAATTTCTTCTGTGTAACTAATTATTTGTGAGACAACTTATTAAAATTTAATTACTCTTATTTGCATTAAAATCTGTTTCCTTGTTTGAATGAGTGTAGTGTGTTCCTGTCCAATAGGAGAGAGAGTCTGCTTAAGTTTGGAATCCGTCGGTGTAGTTTTATGCTTTTACCAACATAATCTGACTTTGTTGGATATCTCTTAGATGTAATTTCAACATCCCTTTTGCATTATGTTCAGCCTTGGTTGACCTGAAACCTTTTTGTATCTATGTAGATCACGAACGGCAGTTGCTCCGCTGGAAAGGTTGAAGATTTTGCTACAGGTTAATCAGTTTAGTTGTTTACTTCGAAATGTGATTTTAGTTATCATTTATTCTTGTTATAAAAATAGTGCATCTGACAAGCAACTATTTTTGTTGGTGCCGGGATGTATCAATATCATACAAGTGATGTAATGTGATTTACCTTTGCTATTCACAGGTTCAGAATCCACACAATATAAAATACAATGGAACGATTCAAGGTCTGAAATATATATGGAGAACTGAAGGTTTTCGTGGGCTGTTCAAAGGGAATGGGACTAATTGCGCTCGAATTGTCCCTAATTCTGCGGTGAAGTTCTTCAGTTATGAGCAAGCTTCTAAGTAAGCTTTCCTTTAGATATTACGATCATGTACTACTGCTGATAAACTTCTACTGGTGGGATTCTGCAATCCTTTTTAACTTTTCTTTCAAAACAATGTTCTTCAAGCTGAGGGTCTCTCACTCCTGTGCAAAGAAGTTTCAATTTTTATATTTATGCATTTCGTAGGTATCGGTAACACTTTTTCCTCTTCCTTACTGAATGTTCCTTTTCTGGCAGGGGTATACTACAACTGTATCAGAAGCAAACTGGAAACGGTATGTCCATGTTTATTATTTTCCCCTTCTGGTGTATGTGTATTGTTGTCGAGGGAGGGGGAGTACTGGTTCAGTAGCTTGTTTTTGCTTTCATAATTTTGAGGGGAAATCACTTTTTTGAAAGGATAAAACTTAATCAGTTCTTTAGGTTCTGTTCTCCAGTATGTATATTAATTTTGGACCACTTCATCCTCTTTTTTAAATATTTCATACTTGGGTATAAACATTACTATTTTCATTCTGTGCTTTTTACATTGGAGAGCAACGCTACAAGTGTGCAAAGTAACTCTATCTAATTTTTGTCCTTTTCATATTTCTAGTAAAATTTTGATCATAAATTGTTTTGAACTCAGAATAAGCTAACCCTAATACCCACTAGGTTGACTTCAATAATTTCCTTTTGAAAAATATTTCTAAAAATAATCAAATGGAAACAAGTAGGCCTAAAGAAATTTGTCAATAATAAAACCCCTGCTAAATATTATTTTTCCTTGTACTTCGGCAGAGGATGCTCAGCTGACTCCTGTTTTACGTCTTGGGGCTGGAGCTTGTGCGGGAATAATTGCCATGTCTGCTACTTATCCGATGGACATGGTTCGAGGCAGAATAACTGTACAGGTACTTTCTTTTTTGCTTTTTACCTATTCCTTGTTTTACTTGCTTTTGGTCAGAAAGGTAGCCGGAAACGCATAAAATTAAGATACTTGTTATAGCAGTTGAAAAAAAGGTTTATATCAAAGTGTTGTCTTCTTAATACAACACTAATTTTTCTTTTCCTTGTATTTGCAGACAGATAAGTCCCCTTACCAATACAGAGGAATGTTTCATGCTCTGTCAACTGTACTCAGGGAAGAAGGTCCACGTGCTTTGTATAAGGGATGGCTTCCTTCAGTCATTGGAGTTGTGAGTAATTTTTCTGGAATTTCTTTATAGGAGTTGATGATTATGGTCGTAATCATAATTCTATTATAAAAATTCTAGTGATATTCTACTATTAGCTTTCTGGAAATTCATATTGCATTTGACAGTAACAATTAGGACCTGCAAGTTGCAGTTGGGGGAGGGGGAGAGAACCTATGAAACACTTGACACTTGATTATGTTGAGTTCTTGTCAATGTCTACCCCCTTCTTAGGGGACAATTTAATAACATTGCTTTTTGGCGCTACTTATAGATGTGGGGTATGTTGGTAAGGATGTGTGACTAAGGTCTTTAGTGTTTGTTCCTGGTTATTATCTGTAGTTAGATAGCATCTAGTCAGTACATTGTGCAGAACGTGGGATCACCATCAGGGTGTAGGATTGATCATAAAGCTTCACTTAACATTGACATGTTTGGTTTTAATGATTTGGATATTTAACTATGTTTTGTAATAATTGTTCTTCTACGGGTTAAATGTTTCGAAGAAAAATTTATTTACATAAAGGCTTACCACTGCTCAATGCTCTGACTCGATCAATAGTAAGTTCTAATAATTAGTACTACTATTGGGGGGCGAGGGGTGTTATGGCGACAAGTTTTTACCTGGTTATGTTCTAGGTGGAAAATAGCTAGGTGCACAACGCGCTAAAATCTAAATCGTGCTTCAGCAAAAGTGCTCAACTTTTGTTGCAAACCCAGAAAAGAGTTTGGGGCAAAACAAATTGATAGAATGAAAAAGAATAGAACAAAGGAGATAAATCTCTCCCTCTAATCGTTCCACCTCCACAAAGAATGAACAGATCTCTATACCTTCATAAAGAGCAGAAGCTCAATTTACAAATAATAGCTGACAAAAGGAATTCCCCTCTTGTCAGTCTTCCTATTTATTTATATCACTAACTCCCTCCCTCAAACTAACTAACTATTAACTAATACCCCAGCTGTACTAATTTACTACCTCTTCTCTCATTTCTAACATCCTGAAAGTTTATAGAAATATGAAGAGTTACTCTTCTAAAATATTCTGTGTGCTTTGTAATTATAGTTAACTAACTAAAGTTTGCTTTAAATTTGAACAAAAGCTCCCGTTTTTTGTTCTGTCACCGGATTTATTGACTTAATCTTACTCTTTATTCCTGTTTTTCAGATTCCTTATGTGGGTCTCAACTTTGCTGTTTATGAATCTTTGAAAGATTGGTTAGTTAAATCCAATCCATTTGGTATAGTTCAAGATTCTGAGCTGAGTGTGACAACTCGCCTGGCTTGTGGTGCTGCAGCTGGAACTATGGGACAAACCGTTGCTTACCCTCTTGATGTCATTCGACGAAGAATGCAGATGGTGGGTTGGAACCACGCTGCGTCTGTCGTAGCTGGTGATGGAAGAGGGAAGGTGCCACTTGAATATAGTGGCATGGTTGATGCTTTTAGGAAAACTGTTCGGTACGAAGGATTTGGTGCATTATACAAGGGTCTGGTGCCGAATTCTGTAAAGGTCAGGCTTTCTCCAGTATTCATAAATTATGTTACGTTCTGAAAAAATGTGGGTAAAACATATGTGCATAAATATATATGCAATGCATCCGTTGAGAGAGTAAGGTTTTCCTTTCTTCTGGTATTATTAATGTACTATATCTATGAAGCACTTAAAACAAGTTTGTTCATACATGTCATCCGAATGTTTTCTGTGTGCGATTCCTATATCATACTCTGTTGGTGTTACTTCCCCGATTAAAGCTGTGAACTTCACAAGCTTCTACCTGATTAGAACGAAGTCTGTTTTTGAATAGTTATTGTAAGACTCAAGTGTCTGTAGTCTGGGTCAAGCATTTCACATTTCGAACTTAAATTATATACTAATCCAGCTCAGATTGAGCTCAACTTGATGAAGTGCATGATCAATTACCACTAAAAACATAAGATCTTAGGTTTTTAATGTTATTAGCCTTGTCTCACATTTTTTTAATCTAAGTCAACAACAATATTTTACACTTTATAAGTGAAAACGTTGTTTCATTAATTTATGAATTGGTTATAAAATTTTGGCTTCATGTTAGAATTTGTTTAAAAGTCTTTTACAATTAGCGTGGAACCACGCAAATCAGTGCACTTTGCATAGCACAACCTACAATTAAATCAATTATCTGAAGATATGAGCAATCTTAATCTCTCTTGACTCTTGATTTCTCGCAGGTGGTTCCATCCATAGCAATCGCGTTTGTAACATATGAGGTGGTGAAGGACATTTTAGGTGTGGAGATCAGAATATCAGACTGAAGATTGTCAGCCATCTGATAATTGATTGCCTGTTGTTTTCTTGTAGGCAAGGGGATGCTCAGAGATGATAACATAGGGTTATGTTCTTGGTTTACATCTCTTCATTGAGATGGGAAGCACTTTAGTTAGTGTGCATAAATTATTTCCCCTTGTATCAATTTGTTTTGCTCTGTGAACATGATGTAGCTCTTAGCTTCATATTCATCTTCTATGGCAATAAATGTTGTAGGAAAAACAATGCACAGACTTATCTGCATGCCTTTCTTCACGAGTGAAGAATTTTTTTATTGATGGAATATCCAGTGATTCACTACTTTATTTTATTACAATCGATTTGACGGGATAAGTTAAAAGACCATTATCCTTGTGAGTAGTAAATTACTTTTATATATAGAATTATTGGATAAAAGGTGGGTTTATCATTGGAAATATATGTGGCTTCAAGGCCCTAATGAAATATATCCATGCAATCTGAACAAACCCGTCAATATCTGAATATTTTTCTCTCTGATTCCAAGATCTTACTAGAATATGATAAATTGTTCAGTCATAGTCAATGACAAGTCTTTCCCCCAACTATATAGAACTTAGCCATTCAAGTAAACATGCCATGTAGTTGGAAATCTTGGACATTTACGATCTTTTGATATACAAATATATCAGAATATGGATATCTAAACAACACATGAATAAATATCATTTTAAAACGCACACCCCCGATACACACATGAATAAACTTGAACCAATTTACTATTTAGCCCATGTTTGAGAGACTCTTTAAGAAAGAAAAGAATCGCATATTTTAAGAAAAACTCCGTGAAAACAAATGATTATTCCTTCATAATAAGTTGAACTAATACAGCCAATTTTAATAAACTAAACACGGAATATAAAGTTGAAATTACAACCCAATTTAATCTAAGTAATTCATGTATTAATATATTTAATATTAAATCCTATACATTTCTTCAGTTTTAAATTAGGTTGGGTTTTAAACATCCCTACCGATCGGTATTCATGTCCCAACTAACAGAAACTGTTTCATATAGTATATACATGAATTGCGTCAAGAATGTTAACTTGTGTAGTCCACCATCATTCATACTTCAATTATCTACAGCTTCTAAAATGGTATTCATATATACCTTGATGCAGACAAATACCCCTCTACCAAAATCTTGCCATAATCTCTATATATGTTGATTTGTGTACTCCTCCACAATAGCAAAATTTGGCTTCACATTTTTCTTCCATGCCTGAACACAATAACAATGCTTAATCTCTGATGTCAATGACTTTGTACAATAATAATCACTCAGTTTTTTAGGCTATACGATTTTTTTTTGGAAACAAAACTATAAAATGAAAAAAAGAGCTATGAATTGTTTTTCTCCACATGTTTGGTTTCAGAAAAACAAGCAGAATGAATTCAGATGCCAAAATCCAAATTATACTCCATCTTTTCCTAATCTTAGAGATTCTTCTGTATTTTAATTCAGCTTTCTTTCTTTCAAACAGGAGAAAATCAATTAGAACCTCTAAAAAATGCAGAGTCTCAAGCTCCAAGTTTGTATCATGATTTGAAAAGAGAAAGATAACTGATGCAACAATTCATACAACAAAGCTAGGAAAAATTTAATATGCAATAAAATATATAAGATGTGGAAGCTGAATTACCTGGAGTCTTTTACTGTAGTTTGAAATCTTGATGAAATTGGCTTTCTCCCAAGCTTAGGATCGTGTCTCCCTCGTTTCTTTCTTTGTAATCGTGATGTGCATTTTCTAGTTACAGTAACTTCATCTTTTATCTTCTCTTCACTCTCCTCATCTTCTGTACACTCATCGCTTGAGAAGTATAATAACGAGAGCAACACAAGCAACATGTTGAGCTCAGCTAGAGATGTATTTGGCATGTGTGAATCACTCAATGCATCAACAACAGCATCTTCTTCCCCTTCACACTCTTCCAGCGTATCGATCTCACTCTCTCTTTCTTTCTCTGGTTCTGCCATATTCTCTCTAATAAATTTGGTTCTTCAAATCAAACCAAGATTTTATACTGTCTGCATCTGTTGATCCGTACATGTGCTTGTGTGCATGCCTGAAACTTGTTTCTGTGAGAGTATATATACATAAATAGATCATAAGGATGTGTACAGAAGCGATTGACCTAATTTGAGTTGAGCTAAAGTTTAAACACATTCGATTCTCAATTCCATGTTTCCAATTTTGTGTTTCTATTTGAAAGTGTGAGGTTATTTTGATTGTGTCTTCCTCAATTGGTGCATGCAATATATGGTGGAGAAAATATATGACATTGTAACAATGACTCAACTATTTGTGGCTTTGTAAAATTGCTTCTTCGAGTTCTTATTACAGCCACCGAAATTTCTGCCTTCAATTACTTACAAGATTACCCTAAATCTTGCCTCTTTCATCAGGTAGGGTTAGTTAAGTATAATTTATATAGGGATGAACATCAACAAATTACTATTAGAAATAATAATAATAATAAGTAACAAATACATAAATAAAAATTTATTTAGCTTCCTATTTTTTTTTTGTTTTTAATTTAGATTGCATGAACATTTTGGCCCTTCTAAGCTTTGTTAGTTGATTAAGTTTCTTTTATTATTTTAAAATTAAACAGTTTTTTCAACTTATTTTATTCATTTTTAGAAGTTAAATCAATTAGATTGTTTTAATCTTTTTACTTAAACTTACTATGAATTAAAATATTAAATTTACCTGTAGTAAAAAAAATGATTTTTTTTCTTCCTCTACACATTCTACAAAATTAAATTCTTCATTTTTTTATTAGCATTCCACCGAGTTACTTGCTTCTTAAATTTTAAATTACTCTATATTTCAAATCTATCGTAAATTGTGGTATTTTTATGTAGAGAGAAAATTGACCAAAAAAAGACTAATTATGCTTAATTTTAAAAACGGCGAGACTTATTTAATTTAAAAAATATTCGAGAGAGGAAAATCATGTAGTTTAGGTGAAAAAGAAAAACTAAAAATATAATTAAGCCAGTAGTTTATATATATTTTCTAAACAATATGTTTCTTTAATAATTTTTATATAATTATAATTCTTTAATAATATTTATTTTCAAAATATGTATATTATATCATTCTAAATCCTTTTGTTAGAGTTTTAGAAGACGTGTTTGTTCTTGTGTTCATTATTCACATAATATATATTTTGAACACAGGTATTTTGATTGTAATGTACCTATATTAACATCTTGAAAGCGCCAAGATATTCTTGAATATAGTCTATTATATTTATTACATTAATGATTGTATAACCTATGTTATTGCACATTATTTGTAATCAGTTATGCATGAATTATAGTTTGACGACTGTAATTTAATTCATTTAAATTTGATTATTGTAATTCAATAAGTTGAATTTGAGACATAGTTATTTATGACAAATTTTCACTTTTCTCTTTTTTATGTATTCTTTTTCAATCAAACACGAATATTTTTTTTCAGGTCATTTTTTTTCTAAACAATTTTTCATTAATTTTTTTTTTTTTATCTTTTGTTCTCTCTTTATTTTTTCACACCATCCAAAGGCTTGGACTGAGGTTGTTGAATTTAAAAGACATTATTCTTATTTTATTTCCAAATAATATTTTGGTATTAAATAACTCGGAGAGACACGCGCCAAAGCCCTTCATAGCAAATGAAAGAAATTTGCATTAAACGGTGCGTTTGAGTGCGTGTTTCTTGAGTCTCTCTGCGTGGATCTGCAGAAGTGTTAGAAGATGCAGTGGTACTTCGTCGCTGCGCTCCTCACCGTTCTCACCAGTTCTCAGGTGACTCTCACTCTCTTCCATTCTCCCAAATCCTCACATTCAAACCCTAATTTCATCCATTTCCATCTCCCATTTACGCACACTTGAAGTAGTTAATGTTAATTTGATTTCGATAAGTTTCACGTGGCAGGGAATACTCACAACCCTCTCGCAAAGTAACGGAGAGTACAAATATGATTACGCTACGGTCCCATTTCTCGCCGAGGTTTTCAAGGTAAATGGAAAAACATTTAATGCGTCCATTTTTATTCGATGGGAACCGAGTTTTTATGCTGCGTAACATCGGTTTATGATTTCATCTTTGTTATCATACTCAGCTTGCGGTGTCATGTTTTTTACTGTGGAGGGAATGCCAAAAGTCACCCCTGCCAAAGATGACGACGGAGTGGAAAACGGTGGCTTTATTCCCTATTCCCTCGGTTATATATCTGATCCACAATAATGTGCAGTTTGCTACACTCACTTATGTGGACACTTCCACCTATCAGATAATGGGAAATTTGAAGATTGTTACCACTGGGGTGCTATTCAGGTGCCTTGTCTTTTCACAGTTCAGATTTCAGAACGGTGTTTTTGATCTCTCAGTTAGTGTCTGAAGTTTTGAATTTTTCATTTTGTTTCTTTGTAGGATGTTTTTGGGTAGGAGGCTTTCTAACTTGCAGTGGATGGCTATTGTGTTGTTGGCTGTCGGGACAACCACTAGTCAGGTGTCGAAGACTTGATCCTCACAAATTTGGTTTTGTGCCTTTAAATTTATTTTTATAAGAAGTTATCTACTATGATTTATGCATTGTTTTATATGGATTATGAACTGGAAATTCAGTGTTGAGGAGTTAGATGAATATCTAGTAACGACATTTGTACTCGCTAGGGTAGCAGTGATGGAATACGTCTGGATATATTTTATCGGTCATTTACTAATGTGACACTCTCGTAAGGTCATTTTCATGCAGCAAATTTGTTGTTTATTTTTGGAAGATGCCTCACTCTTGCACAACTTCTTCCTCATCCTTTCCTCCTTCTAACAATATTTATTTTTCCTTAAATTTCTGATTTGTAAAACTGCATTCGTGACATGAAATTAAGTCATTACATGCTAAACGTGATTTATTCTGTGATAATTGTAGCCTGTTAAGATCCTGAGCTTCAAATGTTAAAGTTTGAGTAGTACATTCTTTTTAGAAGGTTTCAAATAAATTCAACGGGCTTTGGCTTCCTCTGCTGACATTTGTACATGGTATCAGAAAACAAAACAAAACAGAGACAAAGTGGCTGACAAATCACAAATGGAACAGATAATTTGTTTCCGTTGCATGATAGTAGTAGAAATTTCCCTTGAAATGTCCACGAGTACAAAACCTAAGAGATGTAAAGGATAGCATGTAAAATTATACAAAATTGAAGCATAAATGCATCTTTGTTCTATTCTGTATTTTTTTCTTGTATGGTCAATGGTTTATATATTAGGTAAATTAGTCTTGTGACATAAATTTTCTTTAGAATGACCACTACGGTTTGTTGTATTAGGTTAGGGGCTGTGGAGAGACTTCCTGTGAATCCCTTTTCTCAGCACCAATTCAGGGATACATGTTAGGAGTTCTATCTGCTTGTCTCTCAGCATTAGCTGGAGTTTATACTGAGTTCTTGATGAAGAAAAACAATGACAGCTTATACTGGCAGAATATGCAGTTGTACACGTAGGTATTTTTTCTTGATTTTGTCAAATGTCTAAAAATGTATAGGCACATGTGTTTTTGATCTTTTAAACTGTTTACTTCAGAAGAAACTTTTTCTCCATTTCTTCTCCCTTAGCCTGTTAAATGAGTGTGGTTATTTTATTTTGTTTTCACTTTCTAAGAACGAGCAGAGCATAAATAACTGTTGAATTCATGCAGTTCATTCAATATAGATTCCTAATTCCTAACTCTTCGAACTTGACATTTTTTGTGGTTTTTCTGCTTGCTTTTTGAGGTAGGTGTTATATGTTTAATAGATTTGTTTTTCCACTGTTATTGGAGTGTTTGTAAAATAAACATGTGGTACCTTTTTTAAGCAATTTTTTTTTGGATTTATTTTTTAATTCAGAGAATTTTTATTTCTGCACTGTTCTTTGTTAAAGAGAAATTAATGTGTCTGTAAAATTGGTAGAGGTGTCAAGGGCTTCTTGAGTTCGTTGTTATGGCACTCTGGGAATGACCAGTTATCATGGTCAAATATTTTTCTACATTTACTTGGAGGAATACGCATGAAGTGAATTTTTTTTACAGGTTTGGAACACTTTTCAACATGGCAAGACTACTTGTGGATGATTTCAGAGGTGGATTTGAAAATGGGCCTTGGTGGCGACGTATTTTTGATGGATATACTATCACGACCTGGATGGTGGTATTGAATTTGGGTTCTACTGGTCTTTTAGTTTCATGGTTAATGAAACACGCTGATAATATTGTGAAGGTATATCCTTGGACCCTCCAGCCACCGTCCTTTTCTCTTGTGTTTGTTTTGTTACATAATCTATTTTACCATAGAGCTTGATGCTGGGTTTATCTCCAAAGAATAATATTTTTCATACAAGGGAAATAATTTTAACGCTGAAATTAGTAAAGAAGTATAACATCACAATTGGTATTTGTTTGTTTATTTCCTCTCCTAATTATTAGTTGTTGATGCTTTCTTTAGGTCTATTCCACATCAATGGCAATGCTGCTAACAATGATACTTTCACTATTTCTCTTCAACTTCAAACCTACATTGCAGGTAAATTACCTTCCACACTCTCTCCCCCTAGCAGAACTGTTAAGTCAAATCAATTTGTTGCACATAATTTTGCAGATAAGCTATATTATATGTTCTCAGGCTATAAGTGGTTATTATTTTTTATTTTATTTTTTCCTCTTTACAGCTTTTCTTGGGCATTATCATTTGTATGATGTCTCTACACATGTATTTTGCCCCACCAAACATGCTCTTGGATATGCCAATAACTGTTAAACCAGACGAAGAGAAGCTCATTGAAGTTTCTGTTGATAGAAGACCACATTCATGATGTTGTATTGACGTCTGAATACAAGGCTTGGGTAAATGACATTTATTTTAATTCTGTGTTTTTGTTTTATTTTTCAAATGCATAATATAAAATATTCCCATACAACATCTAAAAGTGCTACATAACGTGTGGCATTAAGAAAATATTTATTTGATATTAAACAAGGCTTTGTTGCTTTCTTCCTCGTGTCGTGCTGGTCCTGGGTTTTACTTGTGGAAAGCCACAAATAGCCCCTTGTTCATGAGGTTAAGGTGATTTATGGTCAACCCTTCCCAAACCTCAAAAAATGTTGGTAGCGCCATGCATTGGGTCACCCTTTTAAGTAGTTCTATTATATGTTAGTGTAACTGCACAAACGTCACATTATATCCCTGGATTTGATGTTGTGTTGTTTATACGTGTGCTGATCTTTATGAACTATGAAGCTAACCTCATCGAGTCCCCCACCGGGGTGGGCGGGCTGTTATGTTGCATGCAGTACTCTGAACTGAATGGAGTATCAATTTGAACGTGATATTTCAGTTTTTTTGGGTATGCGATACTATACTGCATGCAGTTTAAATATAGCAGTATTGAGCTTCTTCTAGATTGAAAGACAATCACAAGTCTCTTAGTGCTAATTCTACTTGCGAAATATATATGGCCACTAATGTAAACTGTGCCTGGCTTCGTTAATATGATAGCCTTGTTATAGCTTTTTGTGCCTATTGTTTCACTTGTAGGCAAACGATTGGTAATTTTGGTTTTCAGTATTTTCTTATTGGTTCTGCAGGTAATATAATTTGTTCTTTCCCAGGTATTCCTATAAGGCCTATTAAAGTCAATAGTAGAGCAGCAGAATGCTGAATATTATTCCACGCTGCATTGGTTCAGTGACTTTGTAGAGCAAAGGCATCTTCGGTGGTGTGACTTAAACTCCATATGACAAATTCGGAAATCCCTTGTGTTGCCTGTGTTTAAGTATATTAGAAGGATGTTGAAGGAAAAAATTTGTTGAATGAAAGTGAGCAGAATTTGGTTTAGACGGAAATGTAATTTTGCTATTGGCTTTTGTTAAGTCTGTAACTTCTCTAGCTGGTAAGTGAGTGATAGAGGTGTTATCCATTGACATAAAGTCACATGAAGTCAAACCAACAATGTAGTCCATCATTCTACCTGATTACTGTACTCACTCAGTAATTCTTCTCCATTAATGAATTTAAGTAGAGTTGTTTTGTAGTTTAATGCTCATGTAATGCCCTCTTTTTTATTTTTAAACGAGCACATAGAAAGCACATTGATTTGGGGGAAATGCATTATACTTCCCTTCACGCAGAGATTAGGTCTATGAATATTGAATAATCTTGAAGAATCGTTCTATTTTTTAGCATTCAATATTAATAGTTAGGCAAATTATAAAGCATAAGAATCCAAGAATAATTTAAATGTGGGATGGTGCATAGTGAGCATGTGGTTTGGCTTTGTGAAAAACACCTATCATTGCTGTACTTGGGGTAAGGGAATAATTAAAAATGGATAGTGAGTCTCTTCTACCTTTTGCTTTTAGCCTTTATATGTTCTTGAATCTCAAATGGGTCTAAACTTTTTCTTTTTATTCAAGATTATTCAATGTTTAGTTTCTATCAGTTGTAAGCTCTGTAGTTACTCTTTTGCTTTCTTTATATAAGGGGGATGGTGGAAAAGGAAAGAAAATAAATAAAGTGAGTGAAAAGAGAGATTATTTGGATCGTGACAAAGTGAGTGAAGAATGAGTAAAAAGTTTATTGGTGTTTTGTTTGACGTAATAGAATAAATAAATTTAATGGCATATTAATACATTTAGAACATAATCTATAAAATAATTTAAAAATATATATAAAATAGCTTTTTGAAAGTTAAATTAAAATTAAAATAATAGATTATTACAATTATTTAATATATAAAAAAGTTATATTTTAAAATAATAATATAATAGAATCAATTATTTTACTTAATATTATAATTTAAATGAATTAGTTTTATTTATTTTTTAATAATAATTTTAAATATTTATTTATGTTGTATAATTATTAAGAAAAATCAAAGTTTCAGTTAAACATAAAACCATTGTACTATCTACATAATTCATTATATACTTTCTCTACGCATTTCTTAAGGTAATATTATTATTTTATCTAAAACAAATTTCTATTTTAAAATTTTCTCATATCATAATAGATCTATCCTTTTTTATCAAGTGGAACAAGGAGGTGTTTATCTCTTTTTAAGCTTTGAGTATTTATGTTCCTACTTCTTTACATAAAAGAAAAAAAAAATAATGGATGGAAACATAGAGGGGGTTTATCTCTTTCTAAGTCTTCAGTCTTTAATGTTTCTACTTATTTTTATCAACAAAACCATTTTAATGGTTGCTCAATTAAGCTCTTTGCCCTCTTTATATACAAGTATAACTTATTTTAAATACGTCGAGTTTAAGTATTTACTAGCTAGAATTAGATGGTTTTAAAATGTAACATTTTAGTAAGACTAAATTGTAGTCGTTAGCTTAAACTTGTCTATAGTGTTGGGCTAATAAAAATAATATGTCTTGAAAAGTTTTACATTTTTTAAAACAATCAAACAGTAAATATTAATAACTATATAATAAATTCTAAATCTATAATATTTCTTGTCCCGAATCAAAGACACTTTGAACTTATATTTTTTGAACTTATATTTTTTTGTGTTTATTTTATTTCTTTATTAATAAAGTTATTCTCCAATATTTTTTTCCGACCACGAGAGAAACGGTCAGCAATCTTATTAGAACTTGTTAACAGCACAAAAGCATACAAAAGCACAAAAGCATACAAAAGACTACATCATGGTTCCAGGACTAAATTATTGAACTTGTCTGAAAAGTAAAAAGAAAAAGTCTATTTTTCACGAATGATTGTCACATAAAATAAAAGATTACATTTTGTTTCGCGTGTAGGGACCAAGCGCCTACTAAAAACCACTTCAATTTTATCCTTCTCTTCGAACTCTCCCTTCCTCGCAACTGCGGTGGCTTCTTCTCCAAGAAAATTTCCTCCTCGTCTGATCGGTCGAACGGACAATCGGGGTATCTGTCTAAAAGGCTCTGATGCTTAAGTCAGTTGATGGCCCGATCGGTGTACAAATGTAACTGCGATAATAAATGCGAAATTAAGATCCTCACCAACCTACCTTTGGGTCCTATTTATAGTTTCCGGTGTGGGCCTAGGATTAGGATTCCTTAATCACGGCCCAATGATCCTCGAATCAAAATTACTGACTTGTTTAACGTTAATTAATCCAGCTGACGGGTCTCGTTTGGTCGGTCGACTGATGGCCGCTTGACTAGACTGGTTATCTCCTGATTTTAACAACCTTAAGTGAATAATTAATCTATACGGCCGATCGACCGATGTAAGGCGCTACACGAATCACCTATGAGACTGACGGATTTCCATGGGTTGATGCGCGATCGACCTGGGGACCGATCAACCGATTATCCTTTACAAGTTAAGGCGATGTTTGTGTGTGGGACCGAGCGACCGATGGTCCTTTACGAGGTAACGAGTGGTTCGTCTGTGAGACCGATCAACCGATGGTCCCTTACAGAGTAACGCGTAATTCGTACGTAGGGCCGATCGACCGATGGTCCCTTTTTGAGGTAGCGTGTGATTTGTTTATGGGGCCGATCAACCGATGGTACTATATAGTTCATCTGTGGGGTCGTTCGACCGGTAGACCTGTTTTACATACGAGCCTTCCCACTCTTGTTCGATGGACCGGAGGACTGCACGTTGACGATGACCCGATGGGACATACAGTACACGTTATGAGCAAGAAAGTTAAATTATTTTATCGCAACCGTGTCTGTATTTTGTTCATTGTTTTTTTGCTTTTTCAATTTCTTTAAATTCAAATCCTATTCAATCTCTTATTTATTTATTTATTTATTATTATTATTATGCTTTAGTTTTAATAAAATAAGATAAAATTTGTCGGTCTTTATAAATTTTACCCTATTCATGCTCTGTTCAAATATTCCTTTTAAAAAAGATTAAATGTATATGTTTCAAATCTCGAACAAAACTTAACTACTAGATTTATATGTATATTAAATTTTATAATAACTCACTTTAAATTTATTTTCAATTAATTACTTATAAAAATATTATATTTTCACCGTATAAATTTAACTAAATGAAAACGCAAATATTTGTAGAAAAGTATAAAAAGCAAAAGTAATCCAAGAAAGACTCCTTCGAAAATAGAGATGAAATAAAAAAGAAATGTATGTAAAGAAATAAATGGAGAATAGAGTGAGTGAGTGAAGTGAGTGTTGAGGAAACAAAAAGAAAGGGGGAAAGGAAGATTGGAACCAAAGAAGGCATAATTTTGAATTGATTTGAGGGTCATTCTTGTTTTTGAAAAACATAGTCTTCCCCGCCACCAAACCCTAGCTACCACCGCAAAAATGCCGAGGGAAATCATCACTCTTCAGGTTGGCCAATGTGGGAATCAGATCGGCATGGAGTTCTGGAAGCAACTCTGCCTTGAACATGGTATCAGCAAAGACGGCATCCTCGAAGACTTCGCCACTCAGGTTCAATTTCAAATCTCCATTTTTGTTTCGGTCTTTCAAAACACCGTGCCTTCATTCTTAGGCTAGTGTCCTCTGTCCTGCGCTTGACAGGAAATGTTCGTCAATTGTTAGTTGGGGTGTCCACTCCGTGGATACGTGTGTCTCAGGATGATAGATATTTACCCAATTTCGCCATATTTGCATTTATCTCACTTCTCCAGGGTCCACCTTTGGACTCTGTTGAACTTTTGTTAATTTTGGACTTGGGAGTAGTGCCATTTTTTCTTGTTATGGAGAAGGCATTTAAGTATCTTTTATTTTTTCTTCTTCTCTTACGTTATTTTTAAAATGGGGAACTGGGCATTTTGTTTTTATGTCTTGCTGTGGCTGGCTTGCTAAGTTGCTAGTTGCCATGAGCCCTCAAAATTGCATCTGCTAAGTTTTTTTGCTTCCACTTTTATGTGAACTTGATTTAATTATGAATTTTGATTAGTGGCCGATGAACTATTAGAAGCATTCAATTAGTATGCACCGTTGCCCATCTTGTGATTGGTGGCTGTTAGTTCTGCATTTGCTTATATTAATCAGAATGCTGCAGGGAGGTGATCGGAAAGACGTGTTCTTCTACCAAGCCGATGATCAGCATTATATACCACGAGCTCTCCTGATTGACTTGGAGCCAAGAGTAATTAATGGAATTCAAAATAGTGACTACCGAAATCTCTACAATCATGAGAACATTTTTGTCTCAGATCACGGAGGTGGTGCCGGAAACAATTGGGCCAGTGGATATGATCAGGTCTGTTACTGCTTACTGGAGCATTTTGTAATCAAGATTTTCTAACCATTCATTTACTTTGTGTCTTTGTTACTTCCAATAACATTCGCAATATTTAGCAATAAATTATTGTAGACTTGTGTCATGATCATCAGAGTCCCTGTCTGTTTTAAAGTTACAACATCAATTCTTGCACTTTCCAGTGAAGGACATACATTCCAATGTCTGTGATGTTTCTTGAAGCACAAACTGACACTAGTTTATTGTTTAAAAATATTGCTTCCCAAAATCATGTAATTTTGTTGGCCAAACATCTAGATATGCATAACATTTGTTTTTGTTTTCTATAACTAGCGAGGTCTCAGATGGTTTGACCTGATGCTGTCAGCCTTATACATAAGTAGTTTACTCTGAACTTGATTTACGCTTTTCCAACAACTTTACAAATGATAACTGACAAGTCTACCACAGGAATCATTTTGACTGTTTTTAAACATTTGGAAGAAGAAGCAAAGTTGTTGTTTAACTAATACGGTTGTTAGTATCTGTCCAGGGACAACATGTTGAAGAAGAAATAATGGACATGATTGATAGAGAAGCAGATGGCAGTGACAGTCTTGAGGGGTTTGTTCTTTGTCATTCAATTGCTGGAGGAACAGGCTCAGGTGTCATTTCCTCTCTTCGTTGCCTGAAAGAATTTTTGAAGTTTCTTCAGTTTCCCCTCTTCTTATTTGAGCATTTGTTTGTCGGCTACATCTGAAAAAGTAAAAGATTTGTTAAATGAACGACTAAATTTGGACTTGCTTCATACACTTTATTAAACTAAACAATCAATTAATTGCACCCTTAAGAGAGGAAATTGAACATTCCACCTTTTAGCTTTTGTCGGGCTAAAATTGCTTAGAATACAGTGGTTGGAATTCCTATTTGCCTTTGAAATTTCTACATGTACAAGATGAAAGTTTTTGGAGATTTCTCAAGTATGCCTCACCTGTAGTTTTATTACAATTATTTTTTAATTTCTCTCGTGTACTGAGTACACTTCCTTGCTTGTGTGAAGGTATGGGCTCATACTTGTTGGAGACTCTGAATGACCGTTACAGCAAAAAACTAGTTCAGACATACAGTGTGTTTCCTAACCAAATGGAGACGAGTGATGTGGTGGTCCAGCCATACAATTCACTTTTGACACTCAAGAGACTGACACTTAATGCTGACTGTGTTGTAGTTCTTGACAATACTGCACTAAATAGAATTGCTGTGGAACGGCTTCATTTATCCAACCCTACATTTGCTCAAACAAATTCCTTAGTTTCTACTGTTATGTCTGCAAGTACAACAACTCTTCGTTATCCAGGGTACATGAATAATGACTTGGTTGGCCTTCTTGCCTCTTTGATTCCAACACCAAGATGCCATTTCCTAATGACAGGATATACACCTTTGACAGTGGAACGTCAGGTGAGATAACTGTCAATTTTTTTCCAAAAAAAATTGATTTTGGAGCATCAAAGTTTTCACACAATTTTGTGTCTTAACATGTAAAGATCAGCACAGAAATTATGAATTCATCTCTTCCCCCCTATTTTACTCTCTTGTAATCTGATTGGTATATGCACCCACTTGTCATGAATGTGATTTTTCCTGTAACACTTCCGGAGAAACATTGAAAAAATTGATGATACTTCCTTGCAGGCTAATGTAATTCGTAAGACTACTGTACTTGACGTTATGAGAAGACTTCTACAGGTATTATGACTTCCTCAGCAGTTAAGCCTCAAAGTGAATGGCTATGTTCTTTACTGACAATTATATTCATGGCAGGCAAAGAATATTATGGTCTCTTCTTATGCTCGGACCAAAGATGCTAGCCAAGCAAAATACATATCAATTCTGAATATCATCCAAGGAGAGGTTGATCCAACTCAGGTAACCAGAATAATTTTGCAGTATTATCAATACTTCTGAAATTCGCTATTTTGTTAATTGAAACCAAGTTAAACATAGAAAATCATCTTGGCAGCTATTTGCTAACTGCTTGTTTATACCTGTTTTGTAATCTATGCTTTTAATACAAAGAGACATATTTATATGTGTGCTTCTGCTACTGCTGTTTTGTAGTTGAAGTGGTACTTTTCTGCTTCTATTTAAATTAAATGTTTTGCTTCTTCTGTTATAGGAACTGATAGTCTGGGACAGTAATGATAATTGTGTGTAAGAAACAGCCACTTTAGAAATTAGTTCTGTATTATGTATTACAAGTTCAAGATGGCAGTTATCTGTAGAAAATAATTGCTAGTAATTGGTTTTGTATTAGAAACTGTTGGATATAAATTTTGTATTCGGACTATACATTTAAATAATAGAAACTACTGTCTGTAGGAGGCTTCCGTCTCTGATACAGCAAGTCTATGACTGTAATGTGTGATTTCGATGTTCAATATCATATTTTATACTTCTCACTTGTTCTCTATCACGTAAAATCTTAAGCAATTCTGTACTTCAGTAAAAATACATTGAAAAATTAGAAGTACTTTTTTAATAGAAATTATATTAACCGTCCTCTGGTAGGGAGACCATTTCGAGTTTTGTGCTGATTTGTGTATTTTTGGAAGTTTTTCATCAAGTTCCCGCTTGCCTAGATCGATTTGTTATCATGAAGTATCATATATCTAGTATGTATATATTTGAACAGATCTATTATACTATGTCGTGATTTTATCTTTCTCCATGGATTTAGGTTCATGAAAGTTTGCAGAGGATACGTGAAAGAAAACTAGTTAACTTTATTGAGTGGGGTCCTGCAAGTATTCAGGTCTGCGCAAATTAAAGTGGTGTTTGGGTAATTTGTCATATATTTAATTTCATGACAATCTGATATTTCTTTAACTGCATGCCTGGTAGGTTGCTCTATCAAGGAAGTCTCCATATGTTCAAACTGCACATAGGGTGGGACTCTCATCCTTTTTATTTCAGTCTTTTGATGTTTATATTACTTCTCTGCTTTTTTACCTTATTATGATGGAGAAAGATCGATGTACATATTCTTTTTTAAGAATTTTGTTGAGGTTAAAAAGCAAGAAATCGGGTTGTGAAATAACCTATAGGTGCTGCTGCATTTGGTAGGTCAGTGGCCTTATGCTGGCAAGCCATACTAGCATCCGTCATCTTTTCAGTAAAACTCTGAGCCAGTATGAGAAGTTAAGAAAGAAACAAGCCTTTATAGACGCGTACAGGAAGTTCCCAATGTTTGCCGTAAGTGTGACAGTTTCATTTGCATAATCTGATATAAATCTGCAGCTGTTAAATGCTTCTTTGTCTTGTAGCAACTTCACCTAATACTTGACATATCATGTGATGACTGACATCAATAAAAAATGGACAGGATAATGACCTCTCAGAATTTGATGAATCAAGGGACATAATTGAGAGTTTGGTTGATGAATATAAGGCCTGTGAGTCTCCAGATTATATCAAATGGGGAATGGAGGTAGGTTCTCTGCAACCGTCTTACCATTTTAAGCACATCTTGCGAACTGCTAATTATTTACCCTCTGGTTTAGGATCCAAACAACATGCTAACGGGAGAAGGCAATGCTGCAGGGTCATTGGATCCAAAATCAGTAGCGTGAAAAACCATGTAAGCTATAATTTAGGCTTTAAGTTTCTGGATTTGGTTTTACTTTCCTTCTCTAGAAAGATAAATCAGACATCCACTTTTTATAAATTTAAGTTCACATTTTTTGACATGAGAATATCTCTTACTTTATTCTTTTTCTCCTTGTGACATGTGGTTTTACCGTTAGCACTTATTTGTTATATTATTTAAAATCCTTGAATTTTTTTAATTGCAATGTTCTTTTTTGCATTAAAGTTTCTGTTATTCATCCTTCGAATCTCTGTTTTTATTATTTTACGTTAAAATGTTTTTTTCTTCTTACAAATTAAATACTTATATTTTCAACTCTAAAGAAAAAATATTTCTTTCCTCTAAATATTTTTATTTGTATATTTAGATTATTATGCATATTTCTCTTGTAATTTTAAATATATCTATTTGTACTTTAAAAAAATCACATATCAATGTTTCGCTCGTTGACAGGAAAATGAAGGTTGAAATTGAATGTTAAACCTGGATAAGTTTAAATGTCTGCCTTCTAGGTTCAATCAGCCAAGAGTAATCTTTTGGTCTGTTTTTCTTCCTGCAGTGTCTTTTACCCTGTGAACTGTGAATGCTTGGTACAGAAATGTTCTGGGTCTATTTTCCATAAAAATAAAATTTTCTTTTCCGTGTTATTTTCTCCAATCTACCTGGCCCCATCACATCTTTTCTCTCCCTGTCTGGCGTGCTTTCTGGAACATCCAAATATTATCATTATAATTGTGTTTGCATATTAAATTTTGCATAATTTTATTATGCACTCTAATTAAAGATATTACTAGTATGTTAAGCAATATATTAGATGTTCATATAAAAGTATGGGATGATGTTAAAGGATTCTAGTTCATCTGATTGAGCAGGGTGTCGTAAATCTCTTTATACCTATTCAATTCATAACCTGGGATGATGTTCAAGTACTTCAAATTATATAAATATTTTTGCATTTGATGTACTTTATGAGATATTTTTCGCACCCATTGAAAAATCCATGTCCTAGTCATTTAATGTAATACTTTGTATTGTCCTATTACTCCAACTTCTCATCTTTTTGGAGTTTCGACTTAGAAAATTGGAATTTTACAGTGAACAATTTCTAAATATATCGATTTTAAATTTGAATATCTGATCCCCTGACAATGAAACCTTATGCTGTCTGTGCACAAGAAAGTGTCACATCACAGTAACTAATTTTCACTTGAAGTCCAATATTTTGAAAATTTCTTAAATAGGAAAAACCACATCTTTTGGGAATCTTTTGAATACTTGATAGAAAAGTGACGAGCCTGAACCAAATCATTGCAGGTACCAGAAGTGAAGCGTAAAAAAAGGAAAGGATTTTTGTGTAAGATCAACAAGGTTTATAATGAAGTTTTCTACCATTTTAGGGATATGAGCTGGTTTGCAGTGTGATTATTTTGGTTTGTATCTGTTTGCTAATCATTTGTGTCCAAGGGAGATTGAGTACAGAATCTCTCTGTATTGGTTAATTTTTAGCAATGTAAATGGTTTGTTGGATGAACGTTTAAATGTTGAGAATTAAGGAACCCAGTTTCATCAACTGGATCTGGCGTGTTTGTTTGGTAATCTTGCTGTTACTTTAACAAGAATCTTGATATATTTCAAATAATGTGGCCATAGATTTACACCATTCACGTGGTGCAGAGATTCATCTCTTATACGGTCCCCTTTGAATTGCTTTGGATTCTTCAATTATCGACACAGTGACCTGTGACCTTTGTCTACTAATAAATTAGAGAAAGTGACTTATTGAAAAAAAATATAAAAAACAACAAATGTATGCATACTCTCTAAGACAACAAAACTGCATTTGGTTACAGATCAAACAAATATTGTAGAACGAAAAATCGGTTTGCCAACTAAGAAAAAAACGTTTTAACATTTAAATAATCTTAATTTTTTGTGAACAGAACAAAACTCTCATTGCACTTGTTAAGATAGCTGACGTGATCAACGGGAAAATGTCTTGCTCTTGGCCTACATAAATCCTTAACTTTTTCTAGGTGTCAAAGTTAGGCTGGGTACACTTGACCTTGAAATGAGTTTTTTTATTTATTTTTTTATTTTATAATGTAAGATTTGACAATCCAAATAATCATAGTTATTTTTTAACCAAAAACATTTTTTTAACATTATTTATTTAAAATTATTTCTTGTGAAATAATTTTATTAAAACCTAAAATAAATTGACCCATTGAGAATGCTGTTATTCTAGTTGCCGTTTGAATTGTTGTGGTGGTCATTTTTATGTAATTTGAACACAAAGGATGTTATTTTTGTGCATGGGTGGTCAAAGTATAAATCTTTTTACAAACTTACCTTTGTGGCTTGAGAATGACAACACAAAATGTTCTTATTAAACATCCTGAATAATAATTTCACAGGTCCCAACCCCTTTTTTTCCTCTAAACTTCTCCTTGGAACAAAAAAAATCTTAATTTTGAGAAGTACATTCTTATATCTATAACGAATTCTTGTCTTTTGTATTAAAGAGATGTTTAGGTAGAAAATGTTGGATTGAATGGGAGAAGAAATTAGTTAATGCATCGGAGAAAAAAATAAATAAATGTGGTGTGAGGCCATAATATTATGATTCATGAACACATGGGATGTTCTGTTTTCATGTTGTGTTCACCTTTAGACACAGATTTAGTTCATCTTCAAACATAATCTCCATTTTTTTCTCAAACCACACTAACTAATCTAATAACCCTTCCAAACATAATCTCTTTAAACCTTTGGTCCTCCAAACTTTCCATTCAAAATATCAATCAATTCGTGGTCCATGGTATCATAAAACTGAAGCTTTTGATTCCTCTTTCTTTCCACCACATATAGTCCATAACAAGTCAAATTTTTAAGAGCTTTCTATTTCACTAGTTTTTATTTTTTAAAAGCCTAAACTATAAACTCACATCACCGTTCATGGTCCTCGAAATCTTCGTCTGATACCTAAATGAATTTTGTTTTATTCAAACTAGATATAACACTACACATGATTATCTCACCAAAGTTCTGATAAATTTGGAATTGAAGTTCCACATTTTATTTGTTTATACAACTCAAACATAAGAACTGTAATACAGTAATCCAAACCTTCGAAGTTCATAGAAAAATAAATATGTACTATTGTGATAAATGACCTGTTTATTATATGGATATTATCCTTACTGTGTGTTTGCGTTTCTAAAATTGAAACATCAATAATATTATATTTTATTTAAAAGAAATTAAGTATAAATATAAGACAAAAGTATCATACATGTTAAATATAGAAATGAAGATCTCCATGGATTTTTATTTTAAAAATAAAAGTAGGATATACATCCCTTCATTTTATCCAGTCAAAGTTGTGAAAAACATTGTTAAAAAAAATATAAAAAAAAAAAGAAAACCCAACTAACATTAACTATTCAAGTAGTTGACTGTTATTTATTTAATTCCTAGTCAAAACAGTATTGATTGAGATAATAATTATATAGAAAAAATGTTTCCGATATCAGCTTTCTAAAATTCAAATGGGTAGACAAAGGAATCCAAGAAATTAAAAAGTATATTCCACTTTGTTTTGGCAAACATAGTTATAGAAGATTAAGTCTAAGACACATGCATGTGGCAACAAAATATAAGAACAAAAAAAAAAACAGAATAAAAAACTGGCACATGGCCTTCTTTGATCCATTTCAAAATAACACAAGAAAAGATGTGTCATAACAGTTGGTGGGTGGTCCCATTACAACATCGAAAGAGAAGGAAGAGAGACACTCAAATCTCTACAAAGATGCCATCATTTTTCATATCTCCTCACTCACTAACTGCTATTCTTTCATATAAAAGTGCTTCCATTTCAGTTTATATTCAACACTTGTTAACCTCTTTCTGCTTTTGATTTTGTGTTATAGAAACACACACCCAAGTGAGAGTTTCAAACAAAAATGGCATTTTTCAGAGCAGCTTCTGAAGTTTTGGCGATCTACACTTTTATCTTTGCCATTTTTTCACCTCCTGTTCTTCAAGCACAGACCCTTTCTCTTGCTCCTGCTCCTGCTCCTTCCAGTGATGGTAAAAACCATTGAAACCTTTTTCCTCCTTCTCCATCTGAAAGAATCAGCAATGCAGTGCTACATTGAATATTGAAACTTTTACATGTCTTTAAGAAACACGTTTTAGTTCTAGGTTGAATTTGATCTCTCAGATGTGGAAGTAGATGTTGGAATTGAGGAGATCTAGATCCGAACATGGTCCCTGAATTATCTTACATGTACTTGTTCACCATAGTTTTTTCAGTTGTCATAATGAAATTATTAATGTCAACAATACAGTGAGACATTTGAGTTCGAATTTAGTTTGCATGACATGACATGACATGACATGAAAGTTGGTGAATATGGTGTTTGTTTTTAGCTGATGTTTCTGGGTTTTTGATGTTCAGGTACTTCGATAGACCAAGGAATTGCATATATACTGATGCTTGTGGCGTTGGTGCTGACGTACCTCATCCACCCCTTTGATGCGTTTTCTCATCAGTTATGAATGAATTATATATCTGTAACTGTTTATCGTAGGAATTGAATTGAACATAGTAGGAGCTTGCAGAGGTTGAATGTATTACCATGGATAAGGATGTTTGTTCTAGTGAGTGTTTTTTTTTTCTCTTCTAATGTCCCTATTTTACATTCTGTTACCTCTTTGGTTGTTTCTGGTTAATGTTGGATGATTGTTAATGGAGGAAATAGTGTGTTTTGTCAGACCATCATTATCATTTTTTTATTATTATAATTAACAAATCAACATTATATTTAAACATAGTTTAAATGAGGTTTAAATGAGAGCTTCTTTTGCTTGGATAATATTACTTCCCACAATCAGAAAGTACAATAGAAATAAAATAAATAAATATTATGTAAAAAAAATTAGAAATTTATTATTTTTAGGTCTTGGGTTAATTGGGTTAAAAGTGACGTTAATTCTTAGGTAAATTGAGGTAAAGTCACATTCAACATCTAAAAAAAAACCATCATGGTGCTTCCTGCTTCCAACAAGTTTCATTTTATCTGTCAAACCTCATTTGAACAGCTTGACTTTGGAGTTTTTGTTGTATGTTCTTCCCTCTAACAATAATCATATTCTTCTATGAATTTGGAGTTATAGAATTTGAATTTTAAATAAATAAAATAAAAAATAGCATTTATCCTTTGGTTACATATTCTTTTATTATTTATTTATTTAAAATTTATCTTATTAAAACTCTGTCTTCATACATAAAAAATGTTAATATATTATTCTTAAACATTTTTTTTAATTATTCTTAAATTATTAAAGAAGTTGCATAAGAACAAAAGAGAACACTCATGTGGTAGTATATAAGAAGATAAAAGAATGTGTTCCGATATAACCTGAAAAAAAGACATATAAGGCATAATATCTTGAAATTCACTTTGATAAAATACCTTTTTTTATTGGGTATGGCTGCAAATATTCTTCAAATCCTCCTCCAATTAATTAGTCGTATACATTTTCTAGTTAATGGAGGATATAATTTTAACTTCGCACTATTTCATAGTTTTGATTTGAACTTTTTTGTGGATCCGAACAATGAACTACACATTATGCTTTTCAAATAATTTCACGTGAAAAGTCTAACATACGTGGGTTGGGGGTGATGGACAAAAACATAGTTGGTGAAAAATATTATTCACAAAATGCATGGATTTGCTTTGAAACAAATTAGTCACGTCACATGAAAAAACAATCACCCATGTATTGAAAATTCTAAACTAAAACACAATGTTGGGCTCATATTGAATTGAATACATAATTTTAAGTTTAAGCAACTTTGTTTCTAGGATTCAAAAATTTATATTGAATTCTACTATTAATCTGACAAAAGATTAAAGTAGAAATAAGGTACGGGTAAATATGATGATAAGAAAACATTTAACTTTTTGTGATGATCAAACTTAAGTTCAATATATATTTTAAGGAACCAAAAACAAGCATTATTCATGTTTTTAGAATAAATATGTTCAAACAAACATTTTGCTTCACAATTAATTAGAACTAAAACTAGTTTTACAAAATCAATTTTACACATGCTCACCCAAACACTAAAAAGCGCCATCCTTTCCATTGCCAATTATGTAAATTACATCTTTATTCTTCTTTTTTTCTTCATAATTACATGTTGATTCGTTCCATTGATATAATAAGATTTTAAAATCTCTCGATGGATTTACATTTGCGTATGTGTAAGACTGACGACTTCTATACCACGCGATAACTTTCTATGGTCAGAAATTTTGGTTCAATATCTGAGATAAAATTTTAATATAAATATTTTACAAAATTCTATAAAATTCATAATACCCAGTCCTTTTATTTGTGATAGTTCAAATCATTCTGACGTAATCTACAATCAAGAATCTAACGAATCTGGTAAACTTGAAAACTTAACAATATTACAAAATGTAATTCTTGGATAGTTTGTATTTTGAAAAGAATTCATTTCTGCTAGTGACATTAGAAACATCACTACTGTTAAATTATAAGAAACAAGTTTTGTTGAATGGTTGATTTTTCCCAATTTGTATAACTAATGTTGGGGAAATTATTTGTGTTATGACCATGCATAAAACAAAAGATCCAAGAAACTCACAGAGTAGGAAAGGATATATGACTAAAAATAAAAGGACATGTAGATACATTATGTAGTTGCAATACCCAACATTTTAGTACAGCTGAATCACTTTAAATGGGATTCATTCGTCCTAGTTTGTTTCTTAGTTTATACTGTGACATGACATTGAGAATCAATTCCAGAACTGAAGAAAAAAACAGAGACATACAATTCATAGTTTTGACTGGAAACTTAGCCTTCTGACTCGATCAAAACAACCAACGAAAAATGTTTTTTTAAATAATCCGACATGAGTATTTTTCCCTATAAAAGTGCCCTAGTTTACAAAAATAATTGTCTAAGAAATTGAAATACCGAAAGAATCTTTGCCCATAAAAGTTAATGAATTGGGCTTGTGATAATTCATCAAATACAACAAATCGTGTGAATTTCAATTGAATAAAACAAGACCTATTTTGTATGTGCAAGTTAATCAACTTGCTGATGAAACTGACTATCAATTTGTACCATCCGTACAAAGGCATTTATTAACTTTTCTTCTGTGTTGCAAATGAGATCAAAATTATACGCCAAACGTATACAAGGGGGACTACAATTATACCGGTCTGTTCTGTTGCCTCTTGAGCTGAGTTCTTGAAACATCAGGATCATGATTCATTGGGCATGAGATTGCTGTCTTGGATGTAATTAACTACTAAACTAACTTGAAAATTGGAGTTAGAAGCCTACACCAAAGAAATATTTTCTATGATGAAGTGGGACGTGTATGCTGTAAGCCATACTTGACAACTTCGTAAAAGGAGATAACTATGCCAACCGATGGACCAGCACGTAATACGCGAGGACCAACACCTGTAAATAGTCCTCTTAATCCTCCATCCCTGTCCCAAGAAAGTGTTAGTCCCAAGGTCAGTTAACAAGCCTAAGTCCAAAATTTACCTCTAAAGTAATGTTCAGTCGTACCAATAACAAGTTTAGGAAGATGCATATACCTCCAAATCTCAATTAATGTTGTTCTTGTTGTCATCTTTAACGCTCTTTCATGATTCTTCTGAAAAAATGCAAATAAGACCATTCTTTAGAAAGAAAACAAAAAAAAAATTAATCATCAAACTATGTATTTTATGAGTGCAAAATAATTCAATGTGTACATTATTCCCCGTTGAAATTTAAATATGGCGATGAGTGGATGGGGGAGAATCACACCAAAACATTGGGAAAATATCCCTGTAAAGAAAATGGTCGATTCTACATTAGGAAACTATCCCTGTAAATAAATTGCCTACTAGCCGTTCATTAAAGATTAGAGTTGCTCGAAAACCATATCAATGGGCAATTATACGACTTTTAAAGTTAATCTTACATATGACCAGAGCTTACTTTAATTTAACAATGGCTAAATATTCTAAATCAGTTGAAATTGCTTAGAATTTTTCATTAAATTTGAAGCCCGACGTCATATGTTCACAAATAATGACAAACAAGAACAGGTGAAAATATGCACATACAGCACATCCAACCCCTTGCAGGGCACTCTAGAAAGAATCAAAAGTCAGTAAAGTTGTAATAAACTTTATAATCTATTTGATATCAAATTCTGATTGATTTCTGAGGCTTGGCTTAGAGGTTTAAAAGCCAAAACAGAATAGCAACACAGGCTGTTTGACTCAGGACAGGAGCTAGCTGGTATTTTCTAAATCATAAATGTCACCTTCAACGAGAACCTAGGTTGATTACTTTTCCTGAAGATGCAAGGTCTAAATTTCTGCCTTTTCTTGGCAGTGGTAGGGTTATTAATGGAATAGAAATTTTATACAAAGTCGGGGCTTTGAGAAATAACCTCTATCTGTCGTCGAGTTTTTGCCACATCTAGTGGACATGTGACAGCAGATGCCAATGTTCCTGCAACAAAACCAGCAGAAAAATTTGCTCCAAGGACAGTGGCTGCACTTTCTTTATCCCCCACTAGGCCCAGAATGTTTTTCCTAATCTGCAAAATAAGTTCCAAAGTTAAGACATAATACCCTAATCAAAAACTAAAAATGAACTCCTCATTATATGTAACAAAATCTCACTGGCTCAAGGGTTGACCAACAAATAGCAGAGAATGGAACATCCCGAGAAAGTTGCGCTCCAAGGCCAGTCCACCAGAAACGGTACCTGTGAACTGTTCAGAAAATGTAATAAGAATAACAAATAGAGTCAACCAAAAGAACACAGACGTCATGCAGTCCAACAGAAACTGCAAACTTGGTCATTTATACGAGAAAGGTTTATGAAGAAAAGTACGCCTAATCAGTTATCACGTACAAACTCATAAATTAAATGGAGAAAGATTAATCAAAAAGATGCCAAGAGTACACTAACAGCTTTGAAAAATACTTGTGCCCTTGTCAGGGTGAACGACTCCAAGCAATGTCTTCCACACCCCCGGAGGCTTGCCACTTTGGGTTATTCTAAATGCCTAAAGAATGAAAGAAAACACGTTAGAATAGAAATTCAACATACTCCCAACTTTAGCATTTAAAAATATTACCTGCATGCGAGTCCTTGCTAGTTCTACAGGATAACAAGAAATGCAAGCAAATGAGCGAGCAACTGATCCAGCAAGTAACGGAACATAAGGTGTTAAATTTGGAGCATTCTTTGTTGTAAACTCCTCCATCATGTTGCGTAAAATATCGTAACAAGGCATGTAGATTCCAACCTATATGACAGCAGAATAACACAAGACCATTAACATATATGATATAAGGAGCCTATAAAGTAAACCATAAATCATGGAACAGAAAATTCTAAACAAAAAAGATATCTTACAGTTGGTACAGCCAATGCTAAACTTGCACTTGTGCCTCTCCACAATCTCGTAAAGCCCTCCTGCAAAAGTTAATCCTGTGAACCCTCTATTCGATGCAGACTTGAACAATTACTGCATTTGTGAAAACATGACTTAACGTGCAACCCCTTTACAAACTATTTCATCATAATATTATCAGAAACTTCATGCAAGTTTGATAAATCTATTTCACCAAGTTAACTCTATTAGGGTTAGAGTTCCTTATAAACAGACTCGCTACATCTCAGACTTAAATCAAACATAAGTTATCAGTTATATTTGAATCTAAACAGGGGCATACCACCCAAATCCTCCTACTTAACCATACAATCCTAGAAACATAATTTCATTCTAATCAACTTCGAATGATACAGAGAATTTAACAACCTGTTTTTTTTTTTTCACAAACTAAGGTCTAAGAGGATTATATGCCTAAACTATCAACCAAATTTCCGTATTTTGTGCCTTGTCAAAACCATAACTAGTTAACTACCTTGACACAGAAACATACTTCTAACTCTATCCCCAAATGTTATGTATATCAGTGGTAGTTAGTTACTGTCACAATCCTGTAATGCACAAAATTAGCATTGTCTCCTTCTTTCTCCCTTTAATGAGCAGCACTAAAAAACTCTAACGAAACATCATTACGCGTAATCAAGTTTGAGTGACAACCGACAAGATCACCTACACATGTCTTTATGGACGACGCAGTATAAATTTCTGATGTTCCATTATTAAAAAATAATTCAGTATACAGAACTAGTCACTATGTTAACTAATAACTATCTTAACAATGAAAAAATGATAGTCACTATGTTAACTAATAACTATGAGAAAATGAAGGTTCCTTTGACAAGAGTAGAGTGAAATTTTGCAACCCAACACAATTTAAAACAGCACATAAATGCACTTACATGTCGTATAACTTTGTAAAAGACGTCTAATGTCCCTTTATAGGTGTAACACCCAGAAGTACATGGCCGAGATGGCTGGGAACCAGAAACAGGACACATAACATCTTGTAGCCTCTGAAAATAAACAAAAGTTAAAACTGAACAAAACTCAATTCAGATAAAGAAAAGAAACTTTGGAGAATAGTTACCGTGTTCGTTTGGAAAGGGGTCATTCGGCAATCACCTTGGTAGGGAACACCCGCAGCCTGTGCTTGGAGTCTTGTCTGAAAGCAGAGTGGTATGTCACCATGACACTTCGTTCATACAATTATATTGGAACTGCTTTTACTAACAAAAACCAAAAAAGTGATGGATACCTTGGCAACATCAAGGGGATTAACAAGAATGGCGGACAGGAAGGCGGCACCAGCGGCGGAGAAAGCTCGTTCTTCGATTCTCAGTTGTGTGTCGGAATCGGTATCGATATGTGGTCGTGACATTGGAGAAATTATTTTGGGAATCAACATCAGACACGGCGTAACGATGAATTAGGTTTTTGGTTTCTTCTTGCAGAGAGAAAGAGGGATTCGTGGCGTCAATTTGAGGGCGCCGAACAATACACCAATACACATGCGTGTGAGGCAGCTGTGTGTGGTTTGGACTTGTAGACTCTAAACTAAACCTGTTTTCGGACACGAAAATTCTAGAAACCAAACAAATTCTTTTTTCTTCTATTGTTTTCTTTATAATATTATTCAATTATATTTTGCTGTACGATAAATATGTCCGAACGATTTTATTCCGGAGAGATAAGATAGAAAAATACTCGGATGATATATAAACAGTACTCCTGTATTTTTGTTATGTAAATATTACTGTAAGAAAGAATTTTAAATTTACTAAGGGTAGTCAAATATTTACAGTCAAATAAATATGAATAATATATTTATATTTTATAATAATAAAATGATTCTACACTATCTTTTAATGAAAAATATTCTATATTTTTGAGTTTGTTTAATTTTACGATAACAAATTTAAAAGATTACATAAATAGCTATTTTTAATATTCTATCAGTGAAAAAAAAAATTGTACTGATAATACATATTCACTGAGTTAATTATTTCTTTACACTATAACCTCATGCTAATTGTGATGTATTAACATAAAATAGTTATAGGCACAAATCGTTTTCAATTCAATTATATGATTCTGCGAAAATCTAGATTAAAATTCGATTTGTCGGTTTATTTAATTTTACACTTATTTTAATATATATATATATATATATATATATATATATATATATAAAACATTGTATTTTTAAGAAATGTAATATATTAATTAATATTTTTAATTAAATAAATTAAATTTATTTTTATATATTAAATTACTTTAATATAGTTAATAACTGAAAGCTAATTTATGATTATTAATGAATAAATTATAATATAATTATATGATTACATTTTCAAATATAAAATATTATTTTTTAAATTATTTTTAATTTGAAAAAAACTCGGTCCATGCAACCGGTCTGACGGTTCACACTGGATGCACCATAGCGGGCTTTAGCCCTGCCCTAGAGTCTGGCCCGCTTTCCTATTTGATATTAGTTTTCAGCGAAAAGAGGATATATTTAAAAATGTGACTTTTGCTGTAATGAGACTAGGGGTGTCAAAACGGGCCAGTCCGGCCCGTTTTGGCCCGGCCCGTTTTTGGCCCGTATTAAACGGACCGGGCCGGGCTGGTCCGACATGGTAAAATGGGTTGCGTTTCTGAGCCCGGCCCGCGGGCTGGCGGGCTGGCGGGCCGGCCTGCCAGCTTTTTCTCATCTGTATAATTTGTGGCCCAATCAGATTTTAATTTTTTTCATTTCAAATTTAGTTGACTGAATAATGTCCCAATTTTATATTACCAAAAGAAATTCTCCTGCAATTAAGAATAC
>Ga0099822_1000503_pt1 | contig 36664 bp, 13 predicted proteins | sample CowpeawhiteBW_FD_76839 | JGI IMG/M metagenome (GOLD analysis project Ga0099822, IMG submission 76839) | Root nodule microbial communities of legume samples collected from California USA - Cow pea white BW | ecosystem: Host-associated > Plants > Roots > Nodule | place: USA: California | collected... | reverse complement strand
TTTTATTTTGTTTATTAAATTAATAACATTACAATATCATCAATTATTAATATAATTCAAAAAATGCGTACACACAGGCGCGATAGCGCCTGTGTTTACACTAGTAATATATAAAGGGGATTCCCCTTATTGTGTCCACTTTTCAAAATACCGATTTTACCCTTTAAATATAACAATTTATTAAATTTTTAAAAATTGACCGTTATTTTTACAAACTTTTTATAAAATCAAATGTCTCTACTTCTTCTCTTCTTCTTTATTTATCAATGATTATTCTTTTATTTGTTCTGATATATTTCACTTTATTTTTAATAAATATAATTTTAATATATATATATATATTAACTTAATAACATTATAATATTATCACCTACTAATATAATATCACGCATATTTAAAAAATGCTATCGCGCCTGTGTTACGCTAGTATATATAGTTATAGATACAAATTAAATTACTAAGTATTTTTTGAATACTCAAATTTGATTAATATTTTTGAAAAGTTTAAATTTAAAATTTTGTTCTCAAAATAAAATTCATCTTAAAAAAATCAATTTCTCATAAAAAAAATTAAATATTAAATATTTTAAGGATTAAATAAGTTTTTGTCTCTTAAATTTCAGTGAATTTTAAAATTAGTTTATTTTTTAAAATTTTGTATTAATTTAGTCATTTATTTTTAAAAATGTATGAATTTAATCTTTCTTATCAAATTTTTATTAAATTTATTTGATATTTTAAATATAATTATTTTAAAATTATTTATTTTGGCCTCTGCGTAAAAGAATCCTACAGTATTTTATTATTAATTATTAGTTTTTGTAAACTAATTTTCTTATTAAATTACAAAATTAGGAACTACGCTAAATTTAATTTTCTTACTAATGAATAATTAAATCATATTCCAGAAAAAAAACTAAGAAAAGTATTCAACAATGTAGTCGTTCATTTATTTTCCCACTACTAGGGATGGCGTGAGATATTTTTCTTTCTGGCGTAACGTGAAACATTTGGCAGAAAAAAACAGAAAAAATAAGTTGAAGATGCGTTTCCGAAATTGTTGTACAGAAAGAGGTGTGAGGATATACACTGAATCACGTGATTACGATTGGACATAAACCAAAAGATATTTCATTATTTCAGAAGACCATAACCAAAATGGAGCCAATTAAATAATACTACCAACTCGCACTATTGCACCACCAACATTTCCACACTCCTTTCATCTCTCTCTTCACCTAACCACTTTCTTTCTCTCTCTCTATCTCTCTGTTCATCGATCTCATCAATCTCTGAGCTACCATACCATGGGTAATACGATACTGTTTCACTCTCACTTCTTACTTTTTTCATCAATCGAGTTTGATTAGGTTTTTTCGGTTTCATTGTTTGGATTTGATTTTGATTTTGATTTTGAAGTGTTTGGTTCGTTCGTGCAGCGAGTGAGAATCCGTTCAGTAACATTCTGAGGACGCTCGAGAAGCCTGCTGGTGGTGGCGAGTTCGGGAAGTACTATAGCTTGCCTGCTCTTAACGATCCTAGAATTGGTGAGTCACTGATTTTTGTTTTCAAATGGTTGATGAGAGAAAATGTTGAAGGAAGCGCCGTTCAGTTTTGTTTAGTTTTACTTACCACTTGTGTTGATTTGATGGCTCTGTTTTGGTATTGCATTTTTATCTGTTGCTGTTGTGTGTGTCTGGTGAGATCTGCTACTGTTTTTTTTTTTTGGTGATGATTTGCGAGTACATTGAATCTGGAGAAGCTGGGAATTGATGGTGGCATTCATTTGTTTGTCACGACAGATAGACTTCCTTATTCGGTGAGGATACTTTTGGAATCTGCAATCCGTAACTGTGATGAGTTTCAAGTTAAGAAACATGACGTTGAAAAAATTATTGATTGGGAGAATACCTCTCCCAAACAAGTGGAGATTCCGTTCAAGCCAGCTAGGGTGCTTCTGCAGGTGAGTATCATGAAGACGTTGATGCTGAGTGTTATTGCTTTGTGTGAAATTCTTTGAGTGTCTGTTGTATTTGTGGTGTTCAGTTGACTGAGTTTTATTGAATGGTGATGTCAGGATTTTACTGGGGTACCTGCTGTTGTTGATCTTGCTTGCATGCGAGATGCAATGAACAAACTTGGTGGTGATTCTAATAAAATTAACCCCTTGGTAAGCCACGTGTTTGTGAACATTAATGAATTTAGATTGGCATTTTATCATTTTTTTCAATGCAGCGGTTATGTTTTAATGATTTTAAATTTGGTTTCCTTCAGGTACCAGTGGATCTTGTCATTGATCACTCTGTTCAGGTTGATGTGGCAAGATCTGAAAATGCTGTTCAGGCAAACATGGAACTTGAATTCCAAAGAAACAAAGAAAGATTTAGTTTCCTTAAATGGGGTTCAAATGCATTCAATAATATGCTCGTTGTTCCTCCTGGATCAGGGATAGTTCATCAGGTATTTGCATCATTCAATATCCATTGATGATATATGTATGTGTGTGGATACAATACATAATATTTTATTTAATTCTGTAATATTTAATTTCTGAATGTTTTGTGATTCAGGCAAACAATTTTTCTTTCATTTGTCATTCCTACTTGTCTACGGAATCAAGTTTTATGATTTTAATTTTTGCAGGTTAATTTAGAATACCTTGGTAGAGTTGTGTTCAACACAAATGGTGTGCTTTATCCTGACAGTGTTGTTGGAACTGACTCACACACAACTATGATCGATGGCCTGGGTGTCGCTGGATGGGGAGTTGGTGGAATAGAAGCAGAAGCTGCAATGCTTGGCCAGGTAAAACTAACATGCTAATTTGTCATAGAACTCTTAGTTAAAAATTTTAAAATTAGAGAGTGGAATTAATTTATTCATTGAGTATTTGAAAAGTTTCAATTATCTTATTATATTTAGACCTGTGTGGTTTTGACCAATTGAAAAGTTATTTTCAGATAAATTTATTTATCTCTGATATTTTTGCAGCCCATGAGCATGGTCCTGCCAGGTGTTGTTGGGTTTAAATTATTAGGAAAACTACGAGATGGTGTCACGGCTACTGATTTGGTGTTGACTGTCACTCAAATGCTGAGAAAGCATGGGGTTGTTGGCAAGTTTGTGGAGTTTTATGGTAAATACAAATATATGCAAATGATGCAGATGCATCTTCTTTTTGTAGCATCACGTCTAGCTGATTAATCTTTACTAGGATAATTGATTTTTACCTCCCTAATACAGGGGAAGGCATGAGTGAACTGCCATTGGCAGATCGTGCCACCATAGCAAACATGTCCCCTGAGTATGGTGCAACGATGGGCTTCTTTCCTGTGGATCATGTCACTTTGCAATATTTGAGACTGACTGGCAGAAGTGATGAGACTGTAAGTAAACATCCATGTCACTGTCATGCTATTTTATGTTATCTACATGTGCTTAGATGTCTTTCTTTCAGGTTTCTATGATAGAATCCTACTTACGAGCAAATAAGATGTTTGTGGACTATAGTGAGGTATGCTATGCATATATTTTTTTATTGGATATTTATATTATAAATGTCTGGAAGGACCTCTTCTGAGTGGGATTTTTCTTTTGTATAGCCTCAAGTGGAGAGAGTGTACTCATCGTATCTGGAACTTAATCTTGAGGATGTAGTGTCCTGTGTCTCAGGTCCAAAAAGGTAACGAGTTCTTGTGCTTTCCTCTTAAAAGTAAGGGTAAACTATTGTCCTATATTCTTGTATTATGCATTTACACACATGCCCTCCCTCTAAAACTTCCTTGCTTTAGATAAATTAAAACGTTACCATCCTAAATGTTATAAGGGAAGAAAACATTCATTTCGCATAGCACAATTGATGCTAAATTTGACTACAAAACATCTTAAGCTACTTAGTAAACAAATATGTGATGTTTAATAACATTGTCGAGTGTTGCATTTTATATTTTAATGAATATAGTGGAGTTAAGGTTGTAAAATGGAGGGTCTATATAGTAAGCACAGATTAGAAGGGAAGAGGACATATTTTATCGTAGAAGTAAAATTACATTTTCAGCTTTTTAATGGTGTAACCCTTGCTTAAATATTTTCAGGCCTCATGATCGTGTCCCTTTGAAAGAAATGAAGGCAGACTGGGTTGCCTGTCTCAACAACAAAGTTGGATTTAAGGTATTCATTCTATTTTTATTGTTTAAATATATAGTAGTAATGTTGTATAGCTTATCTGTTCAGTCTATGGTGTCTAAGTTTTCATATCGTAAGTATTAAGTATGATTTTTCAAAAGGCATTGCACTCTAAGTATTAGAATATCTGTGTGTGTGCATGCGGGAGGGGGTTTGCTTTGAAATCATCCTTGAAATGTGCCAATCTAAGGCACCAGAAAGGTAAACTGACTAGTTTTAGTGTGCACCTTCGGCACAACTTTAGCACCTTACTGATATATTTATATCTAACAGATTAAAAAGAGTCCAGCCATTTAACATTTGTGACAGTAATGGCCGTAAAATAATCATAAAATAAAAGAGTCCAGCCATTTGATTTTTTTTTTTATAAATGAGATACTTATTCAATCAATTCATATGGCAAATTAATACAAAATACTCTTTTCCTTTTAATTTTTTAATTTAATAGCTATATTGTTTGAAGTGTGCAATGTTTGAACCCTCTTCATGCGTGTCAGCCCCTTTAGCACCTCACAAAATGTCCTTCACTTTTGACTGCTTTGGATGAAATTTGAATTTACAATCCTACAGATATGTGCTGAATGCCTCTTCCAGGAAGTTAAATAGCGCAGTTGACTATATATTTATCTAGTGAAATGATTTTAGAATTTTGGGGTTCGTTGTTTTTGTTGTTTGAATTGTATAAAACTGCATTATTACAGGGTTTTGCTGTACCCGTAGAATCTCAGAATAAGGTTGCAGATTTCAAATTCCATGGTTCACCAGCACATCTTAGGCATGGTGATGTTGTTATAGCTGCTATCACCAGTTGTACCAATACTTCAAATCCTAGTGTTATGCTTGGAGCTGCATTGGTTGCAAAGAAAGCATGTGAATTGGGTTTGCAGGTTAGTAGATGGTTATGCATTTTGTACCTTCACCATTATAATTTTATGATTTAACTTAATAATGATAGGCTTGCACGTATTATATACATAGATCCAACAAGAAGGTTTGCCCCTTGCTATATGCTTTAGTGCCCTAATTGGGCGATATGATAGATTAATGAAAAACATGATCTCAAATTTTCTTTCGGTGTCTGATTGCATTTATATGTTTATATCTTTGTTAAAATGTAATGGGATTACATTTATATTTTTTATATAATTGTTGAAATGCAAGGTAATTGGATTTATATTTATTTAACATTATTGCCTTGGTTAATGTAGCACTTTGTATAGCTTCATATTCTTGCTCCTTTCTCATTTATGAATAATGTTGAAGTTATAGTAGCATTTGTTTTAGGCTTCTTTTTGTTTTTGTCTACTAGTTAGGTATGTATTTGAAACACAATGATATTCATTTTTTTTTCTTTTTCCCAATGTTTGTTGCTAATTGTTTGCATTTGTTTCACAATTTGATATTGAATATTAGGTAAAGCCTTGGATTAAAACAAGTCTTGCTCCAGGTTCTGGTGTTGTAACCAAGTATTTGCAGAGGAGGTAGTCTTTAGTATACAGTCAAGTGTATTGAATCTGTAATATGGTGTACTGAATTGTCTTGATTCCTAAATGGCTCCTGGTGCCTGCAGTGGCTTGCAGAAGTATTTGAATCAGCTAGGTTTCCATATAGTTGGGTACGGATGCACAACTTGCATTGGAAATTCAGGTGATATTGATGAAGCTGTAGCATCTGCAATTACAGAAAATGGTACACACGCTTTTGTAAATAATGTTTTCTTAATACTCACTTAACAATCTCTAAGGTTTTTACCTAAGCATTGGTTTTCTGAATATTCCAGATATAGTAGCTGCAGCTGTATTGTCTGGAAATAGGAACTTCGAGGGCCGAGTTCACCCATTAACAAGAGCTAATTATCTTGCTTCTCCTCCTCTTGTTGTTGCCTATGCCCTTGCTGGCACAGTATGTGACTTGTCAATTGATTTCATTTTGTAAGTATGCATTTCAAAACATGTTGTCACTCTCTAATTTGGACACACTACTCTGTAGGTGAACATTGACTTTGATACTGAACCCATTGGGATAGGCAAGGATGGAACCAAGATCTTCTTCAAGGATATTTGGCCATCCAGTGAAGAAATAGCAAATGTAAGTGGCTGTGGATTTAAATATGACTTTGTCATAAAACCTTATATTAAATTGGAGCCATCACAGTTCAGACCAGGGACTTCTCCGACATCAGACATATCATTTGAACCCCTCAAATACTGTTGTTTAAATTTAGTCAACATCCAATTATCTAGTTAGGAGGAAAAGTTTCTATATTTAAATTTTAGAATTATTTATTTTTAATTCCGGCACATCATATAAAATTTACTCAATTCTAAAAGCCTCATCTCTTAAAATTTATTCTTATATAACTAACAATATCAAAATTCTTTATTTTAATTCACTCATATGATGAGATTTTTCATGATTTGTGTCGATGTTTGGATTGTAGCAAGTTAGAATAAGGGATTTTCGTCGGAGATAGGCTGAGCTTGATTCCTACCAGACCCAAAAGTTTAGTAGGGTCGTTCAGTTGGACCCAAAATTTAGCAGATCGTGTATTGTAGAGAACCTGATCATCTTGATTTGTTTAAAAATAAAATTTTAATATCATGTATAAGCTAAATTATATAATTAAAGTAGCGTAAACCTTAAACAAAGGCATGCTTTAAAAATTATAGTATATATTGTGAAACAATATTGATATAAATATAATATCATGTTATGCATGATATCATCTATTAAGTCTAGAAGTCTTACATAATTATAAAAAAGATATATAATTTCAAAAGAATGAGAGACCTGTTGGAATGACTTGAACCTAAATTTCTCCAAAATGCTATCAAGTACAGTATTCAAAACCAAAACCCGTCAAAGCTAGTTTAGGTCAGGATGTACATTGAACGCCCCTAGTTAGGAATCTCAATCATTCTTTCCATTTATCTTGATTTGCCGTACATGATAGTTATTGTAAGCTTTATTCGTTTTGCTATCTCTTGTATATTCTTTCCAAAACAATGGGATTTTTCTTGTACAGATTTTTCCTGTATAAAGCTGAGAGGATCACTCTCAAGCAATATTCATACAATTCTGAGTTTCCACTCTATAACAAAATAGAACCTTATCTAAATAATGAGGACATTTCTTATCTTATTTTATTCCTTCCTATGACATGTAGTTTTGCCATTCTTTGATAGCAGTAATATTCTATAAATTTATGTTTATAGTTTTTTCCTTAATTTGAATTACCTGTGCTATGCCCCAGAAACTAGCTAGTTTAAATAAAAATATGTTGTCTGTAGATTTTCATAATTGTCCAATTTTCAGGTCGTACAATCAAGTGTGCTGCCTGATATGTTTAAAGATACATACAACGCAATCACCCAAGGCAATCCCATGTGGAATAATTTATCTGTTCCGTCGGGCACTCTTTATGCTTGGGACCCTACATCTACTTATATTCACGAGCCACCTTATTTCAAAAATATGACCATGTCTCCCCCAGGCTCTCATGGTGTGAAGGATGCTTTTTGTTTACTCAACTTTGGAGACAGTATTACAACTGACCACATCTCTCCAGCTGGTAGCATACATAAGGACAGTCCCGCAGCCAGATACCTTATAGAACGTGGAGTTGATAGACGAGACTTCAACTCTTATGGAAGTCGTCGTGGTAATGATGAAGTGATGGCAAGAGGAACATTTGCCAATATTCGCATTGTCAACAAATTTTTGAATGGAGAAGTTGGACCTAAAACTATTCATATTCCTTCCGGGGAGAAATTATCAGTCTTTGATGCTGCTCAGGTAATATTTCTGAACCACGTAATTTGTTGGTGTATTATTCAATGTTTTTACTTTGCATCTGATATCCTTCACTTTCTGAGGAACTGCGTGTTCTATTTAATTTGCTGTTGGTAAGATTCTTCTTGTTGCAGCTGTATCTATAAAATAACAGTGAGCTATATCTGGCCTTTCATTGTTCAATAAGTATCGAATAGCCAGTGAAAAATACTTGAGAAAGATAAACCTTAGTCAAATGATTTATGATTCCCTATCTTTTCATCCAACTATCCCAACGATTGCAAAATGTTCAATCTATAAATCAAACTTCTTACTCATCAACCTTCACTGATCCCTTTTGGTATCAACACTAAATTTTCAGAGATACAAGAGTGAGGGGCATGATATGATTATCTTGGCCGGTGCTGAGTATGGGAGTGGAAGTTCCCGAGATTGGGCTGCAAAGGGGCCAATGCTACTGGTACATTCCGGAGGCCCTTTTGTGCTCTCACCAATTTATTTGTGCATATTTGTTTAATGCTGAATTCGCTTACTATTGTTTCTAGGGTGTGAAAGCTGTCATATCAAAAAGTTTTGAAAGGATTCACCGAAGTAATTTGGTGGGAATGGGTATAATTCCTCTATGTTTTAAACCTGGGGAGGATGCTGATTCTCTCGGATTAACTGGTCGTGAACGTTTCACCATTGATCTACCAAGCAACGTGAATGAAATAAGACCTGGTCAAGATGTCACAGTGGTCACAGATACCGGGAAGACATTTGTATCTATCCTGAGATTTGATACAGAGGTAACATTTTTATCTTCCAATCTCTCATGGTGTTGGTGGTAGTGATGAGTTTCTTGTATCTTACTTGTACTCTTTTGACATTATCCTTTTCCCTGCTGATGTTTTGGTTACTTCATTACAGGTTGAAATAGCGTACTTCAACCATGGAGGCATCTTGCAATATGTCATCAGAAACTTGATTAATGCGAAACATTGAATGAGATATAAAACAAGTATGAAGGCTGAATTGCTAGCTCTCATTGCCACGGATTCTTAATAATCTACTGGTAGTTATGGCTGCTACCAGGAAACCCATGCTATTGTCTTAATAAACCAAGGAACTACATGGCTGCTGCAAGGAAGAGTTGTGACTGTCGTTTGTTGGAGAAATGTGATTTTCTTTTTCAAATTTATGTCATTGGGGATCATAACTCCTTTCATTTTTTACTGGTTTTATTTACTACAGGAAAGTTTTTAGTAAACATTTTCCTTCTATTGCTGCCCCTTGGCTCTTGAGGATTAAGAAAATCAGGAATATTTATTAAAATTAAAAGCATTGTACTGTTCTTTATTTCAAGAATTCTTTTTGAAGATGCATTTTGTCTTTTTTATCAATATATTTAGAAACACTTTGAATTTTTTTACTGAAAACTTGTACAACAAAAAAAGTGAAAAAGAATTCAAGTTGTTTCATTTCTTTTAGATCTTTTAAAATGAAGTCGATTTCGCTCAACTAAAAAAAGACAATTTGACCTTTCCTCAAATGTTAACAAACGAAAAATTCTGTTATTTTTGTCATTGAATATATTTTAACTTTTTGACGGATATACACTGTTCATAAGGATGCTATTACTTCCTCCACCATATTCCTACACTCTTTCTTTCCGGAATTCAGTTTTTGAGACAAATTAAAATAAATTCAGATTTTTTTTTTCAAGTAGAAAATTACCCGACTTCTATTACGAAAATATTTTTTTATTAATTAAATTTTTTTATTTTTTTAATTGAATTCATGTAGTTAAATTGTTATTTGAATGATATGATTATTTTAATTTATACGTGAATGATATTTGGTAGTTAATCATTCTATAATAATTATGAAGGTGTTTATATTTTAAAATTTTAATTTATCTTTTATATAATATAATTATTTTTAAATTTGAAAAATTAACAATAAAAATGATTTTTTTTATGTTCATATTTTAAAATTTTAATTTTATCCCTTATCATAAAATTGTTTGTTAAATTTTTAAAAATTAAAAATTATTTTTACATGTTTTTTATTTTTATAATATATTTACTTTTACATCTTATATCTTTTTTTTATTCATCCATAGATATTTTTTCATTTTTTCTTCATTCATTTCATTTTATTACAATATCATATTTATTTTGAAAAATGTTTGTATTTATGCTAATATAAATAATTGCAATAAATATAACGGTAACAATAGTAACAAGGGAAACGATTCTTTAGTAATTGTAGTTGATTAAATAAAAATCAAAGTCAACTGTGCTAAAATCAATTAATCACTTTTGTTAACCCTAACCAAGTGAGATAAACAGCTAGTTATCAGCATCTATAATCTATTTAATTAAGATTAGTATTACTCATAAAAACAAAACAAAAAAGTGTACTTTTTTTTTAAACCAATTGATATGATTTACTGCGAAGAAGTTTAGCACTACTTTTAATTCACAAAAGTCATGCCAATTTGGTGTTGTAAGTTTTATCATATTATCAAATTTTCATTCATAAGTTTTATCTGAAATTGTGTTATATTGATATAACGTTTAGATATAAACTGAAATCGTATTAAATTGTGTCAATTTGGTATGATCTCAATGTGTTATAATTTGTTTTAAAATTTTAATTGAAATCATGTTAGCTTAACACAACTTCATTTTAATGGATTTCGTAATTTTTTTAATTGAAATCATATCAAATTGACATAATTTTCTATTTTTATAATTTTTTTAAAACTTGCCATTTCAATAATTTAAAAAAAAAATACACTATTTTGGTATTTTTGCCTACACACAGTATAATAATGAATATTTTCTAGAAACTTCTATAAGCGTCAACTAATTGTCTCATTTCTAAGAATTACATCTTTTAGAGTATATCATTGCACGTAAATACAAATATTTCTTTTTATCTTGTTTTTCTCAAATAAATTTTGCTATTACTACTGGAACTTTCTTTGCTCCAACAAGTTCTCAGTCAAAATGGAACATGCATTTCCTTGCTAGATGGATTCTTTCCACGGGAGTGGAAGATATCTAATTACTACACCATAGGCTTTACCTTGCATATGGCAATGATCACAACCAAAGGTAAAGGAGTTCCGAGTAAAAAAACTGGTATACTTGCTCCGTCTATTGGTTTCATACATTTTCTTGAACATCCCTATTGTAAATTAACCCGTACAAATATTTTTTTATTGTATTTTTGAACATCATAAATGAAAAAAGGTAGGAGAAAAAATGAGTTAGCTTACAACTGAACGTCCAAAACTACAGAATGCCACATCATGATGTAATATTTCCTTCCAGATCTGAAGCATTATCACGCAAAGCTTTAGCTGAGATTCAAATCGTACACAGTTGGCGTGACGAATTCGGAAAAACCTGATAACTAAACATATCAACGGGAAAGATAATTAGCGGAAAAACCTGATAACTAAACATATCAACCGGAAAGATAATTAGCGACAACTAGCATATTAAATTTTATCAAACAAATAGCAAGAACTTCGAATAATCCCAAGCAAGGCACCATCCGGCTGTGAATACAATTTGGTAACAAGTGAAAAATGTAAAGCATACATATATCACTTTTCCCTTTTTAGCAGTCTCATTCCTAAAGAATCGAACAGTTTGCAGAAGATTCTGAGTAACCTTCACAAAAAGATATTTTGGGACTACGTCTATTATGATCTGACTATCTTAACATCAATTGAATCCAAAAACTAGAGAACGAGATATTGCAATACAAATCAACACTAATGGTCACATTTATATAAAGTCCTTCAATGCAAGCAATCTATTGGCCAAGTTTCAGACAGTTAACATAATGTAAAACATCGCCAGATAAGCATGGATGTCTTTCCCCAACTGTAAAGTGTAAATAATACATTTCGAGAGTATCACAAGAAAAGGTGAGATAACTACCTATAGCAATGTATACTCAAGCTTTGTATTCGTTGACACGAATCCATTTGGTACTTGACCACTTATTACCCTTAATCACCGGACAACCACCTGAAAAATAATCAAGAAAACCATTTTGTTAATTTATCTCCTCTATTCACTACTAAAACTGGTTTATGTAGCAGCACCGATACAATAAGAATCAGAGAAACTAACCATGTAAGCTTGATGGATCTAATGCTGCATCTGGCTTCATGCTCCAAAAAAGTAAAGCATCGCCCCGCTTCGGCTTAATTGAAAGTCCTTTTTTCCCACAATCAGAAAGCTCATTCCACCATGGCACAGAACTAAAATTCCCTTTAGCAGCTGGGAACACAGTCTCACCCCCTTCTTCAACATCAGTACTGCATCATCAAAAAAGCGATAGAGTATGAACACCTTCCTCATATACAAGAAAATTTGAAGTTAACAACTAAGAAAACACATGATGTCACTTACAGATACATCAGCACTGTTGCTATTCGCTGACCCCCATTCTTAGTGTTAAAATCATCCAGAAAGTAGTCATAGTGAGGTTCGTACTTTTGTCCAACTTCATAGTGCAGAACTTGAAGTCCTTCACCGTGCTCTGTATATTGTGAGACACAGCTTAAGTAATGCTTTGTGAAGTATATAATGAAAAATAGTCTACTATCCTAGATCATAGACCAGAAAACCAGAAACCAAAGGCGACTGAAAGTATTCCATTAAAGGCACATGCACAACATGTACAACTACACCAAATATCTCGATCATAAAAAAAATGTTCACCAGAGAAAAGCAATTTGTGGCGCACAAATAGAACAGAAACACATCTTTGTCATAATAATATTTCAAAGGTACTATAAACAAGATAAAAAGTGCAAAATACTTACCAACAGGAATGAAAGTAAAGTCAGCAATTTTTTTCTCTATTTTCCTGACAATCTTATCACGACCTCTGGCCAGAAAAGTTCCAGAGCTTGTACGTACTCTAAATGTTAAATGAAAACATACAGGTAAAATTTACCATTTTGGCAGTTTAAATAACGCAAAAATAAATCATTATCAATAACAAAGGACTTGAGACAAAATAGGAAATAGTCCAACCTGCTGTCTTTACTCTTTCCTGTTTCACTGTCGACAACCGTTGACTTATGCATATTTGGCTTTGCTATCTCAATTAGATAATCGCATTCCTCCTTCGTCTACCAGATCATTCAGAACAAGCTTTAGTATTTGGAAGGTGGAGACATTATAATGCATCATATTAAATCATTCATGCTCCAAATGAGCAAGAACCTTAACCAAAGCACAATGTCATCCAATCATGCTAAAATCACATCCAAACATTGAAATACACCATTCGAACATTATGCCAAGCATAATTCAGCCAACGAAAACTCAAAAAATTGCCACGATATCATAACCTTTCAATTACAAAGGAAGTAAAAAAAAGTCAAACTCCAAATCGAGAACTACATGAAAACTGAGTCAAGATGAAATCTTAGCACTAAACCCTACATCCATTCCTCTTCAGCACAATCTTCGTAAATCCAACCCTAATTGCACTTGATCATTAACATAAGATCCACCGATAGTAACGTTAAACATCACTTCTCAGAAATTTTTCAACGAGCCAACAATATTCCACAGTAATATGCATTTCCTTTTAATTTTCCAACATTAACCACGACTTTTGAAAAGAGAGACCAGAACAAAAATTGGAAACGGAAGTCAATCAACCACGCATAATCAAGGCAAAATGTCGCGAAAAGGCGAATGGCAACACGAAAAAACTTCGATTAAAATGAACTACAACATCAGCGCACAGCGATTCTACAACCGCGAGTAAGAATTTGGCATAACAGTAAACCTACCAGAAAATTGTGATAAACAAACGCTCTCGGCTCCCACGACACTACTTCAACCCACTGCTCTCCCCTATCGTCGTCAACGTCGGAACTGAAACACACAAAAATAGAAAATAAGAAATAATTAAATAATATATTAATAACGGACAATGAAGAAGGTGAGGTAACGTACGCTTGGATTGTGTTGTGAGCAATGGAAGTTAGATCGTTAGGTTTGGGCAAATCGGAGCGCGAGGATGAAGGAATGGAGAGGATACCAAGCGCGAGAAGAATGAGGACGAGGAAGGTGAAGACGAGGAAGAGAGTTAAGATTAGCGTTGACGAAGACGATGATTTGCGAGGTTGAAGACGAGAGTGCCTCGATTTCGCCATTGTTGGTTACGCTTGAGCTCGGATCCACGAGATCTGAAACTGCGATCAAACTCAACACGTGGAATGGATTTGAAGAGAGTGCGTTATTTTGTTATTATGTCAATAATCCTGTGAGAGTGTGCGTATGTATTGTATCGTGTTGTCTTTGGACCAGAGAAGGTGGAACGAAGAAAAGGTGGAAGAGGGCTTGTCTCTTTCTTCTCCTCTTCCTATTATTATTTCTACACTGCACTCATCATCATCATGCAAGTTTATAAACTTATTAATTCACTCCGTTTAATTTATTTTTATTTAATGCAATTTTGAAATTTTTACACTTTTATTACATTATTTTCATGTAATTTACCACTTTTTCAATAGTTTTTAATTAAATTTGAAAATTAAAACGTACCTTAATTATAAATTTAATATCTTCCACTTTTTCTCACGTTGAGAATAATTTAAGAATTTTCATACGTTGACGTTAGCGTGCGGAAGTGTAGTCTCTGTTTTTTCTCTTCCAATAAGCGTAAACTTAGCTGGCAGAGGTAGAAAAGAAAAGAAAAACTCTGACTAATTATGCTTCTGTGTAAAAATATTGTTAAACTAATGTCTAATGGGGTATACGTTCAATCTTTTCATATTAAAAAAATGGCATGCAAATTCCACTAATCAAACAAATTATTTGCATCCAGCTATATTTGAGAACTTCTGCGAAACTGACCAGTGAACAGAAAATCTTGCAATCATAAAAGTTAGCCAAAAACCACATTACTGACAAATGAAAACTGATTACTTGGCTCACTTTGTAAAAATCTTTCATACTATTCAGCGTTTTGATAATGGCACTAGTTCCTTTGTTTTTCTTCTTACAAACGAGTAAATTTGGAATGAGTATTAATAATTTGAGTTCATCTTTTTTTTCTTTTTTTTTTCAGAGTTGGTATGTTGTGGATTCAGTCAAATTAGGATGGATCAAGTACAGATCATGCAGATGTATAGTTGACCCAGCTCCTTTTTTTTTTCTGGATTATGGGCTTTTTGAATAGTTCGACTAATTTTTATTTTATTTATATGGATTAAATTTTAGAAATTGTCTAACTTATCATTTTTTTAAAATAGATTTAGAAACTTATCTTTAAATACATTTATAGTCATAAACTTAAACTCCTAAATAATATATTTTTAAAATGATATACTTTATATTAGGTATATTATTTCGAGTATGTAAGAGTTTTATAGTACATCTTATTAGATCAATTGAGAATTAAAATTCATTTAATGATCTAAATAAGTGGGAAGATTGTAGGTGTTAAGATTTTTTTTTTCTTGTGAAACCAGTTATCTCCGTGTAAGGAAAAGTAAGTGGATATAAAAATACATGAATCTTAATGCTATTCATATATGTATATAAAAAATTATTTGTTCTGGCAATGAGGACAATTTTAACTTTTATGTTGATTAAGTTGGAGAATTGGATATTGAAGTTCTAGAATATCATTTCAGGCTTTGTATGATCAAATAAATGATTGTTTTGATTATGTTACATTTCGGTATAATTTATAATTGTAGTAAAGACGGTGTAAAATGCATAAAAGTCTTAAAATGTTTGAGATGTTTTTTCTTCTATTATATAAATTACAGTTTTTCTATACAATTCGTTTTAACATTGAGTTATTGTTCAAATAATGACAACTATTATATAAATATGGTATTATGGTTCAAAAGTCAAACTTGCCACTCAAACTATAGATAGAGTTTCTCATTCTTGTGGGTGGCAGCAATTGTCCCAGGGCAGCGTTGCGGGTGGCAACAATTGTCCCGTGGCGGAGGTCAGGTGGACCGAGTCACAACTAAATCATGGCGCTTTGACTCATATACTTTTAAGTAGAAAGAGTTGTGAATTGTGCCTTTATTAATAGTTATAACTTTTGATCATATATAAAAAAAATGATGAAAAAATAATGTTTCATCTGAAACTCTCATCATCCAAATGATGAGTGGTTATTCAAACAATGAAGAGTTCGTGATTTGAGAAAAGTTAAAGTTGGTAGCTTGTTGCATTGAGTTCTTTTTCTTCAATGGTGAGATAGTTTTTATTCTCTATCAAAAAATAATTGGACATTCAACCCTTTTAAAGTGTTAAACAAATAAGTTAATTATGAAATCTCTTTCCTCCAAAGTTGTTATCATTCAATTATTGTGAATGTACTTATAAGACACTCAACAAATATATACATAAATAAAAAAACTTATCCTTTGCTACGAGGGCATGTCACTCAAGAGAAGACATTTCACTCAAATGACATAATATTGGTTACAAGTATATGCTTTTAAGTTTATGAGATTTTTTTTTTTGTTATATGTTTATAATTATGAATTTTGTTTGAATTGATATGTTTAGATGGATATTTATATACATAATAAGATATTATAGATTGAGATATGTTTGACATTTGGGATGGTATTAAGACATTTTGTAGATTAGTCATTGAAGACAGTTACTTATTTAAGAAAAATATACCTTCTAACGTGTATTCTAAATCATAGGGGATAAATTAAAAGATGCTTCAGTATTATATTTGTTTTATAATAAAAGAACAAAACTATTATCACATAGTTACGACCTTTACTACTAAAATTCCATAAAACACGTGATAAAGTAAAAGTTTATCAAGTATTTGGTTAAATCAAAAGATGGTCATTTTACAAGTAAAAAAGATTTTACTAATAATAAATAATATAAGAATTCATTAGACTAAAAAGGATATATCATTTCAAAAATATTAAAAATATACCATTTTCTTAAATACAATAAACATATTATTTTACAATTTCCATATCCTTAATACGAATAATAAGTGAAATGTCATATGGAAATGGATGTAGTTAATAATCATCATAGAAGTCTAAAACCAAACGAATGACGTCTTCTTCAATAACAGGAAGGGAGACTAAGAAGAAATTTTTAGTTTAACCCAAGCGAATGCATGAACTTGGATAAAACGTAAAATTTCTAATGTTAAATATTCTTATAATGATTGATATATTTGTCCTCGTGCGTGCTTAAATTCTTTATGAACTGCTAACTTCAATGTGCATTAAGTGTTTATGGTGATCATATTTTGATTTGGCTAAGCAAAGGAAATAAGTACCATTATATGGACACTAGAATACCATATAATAGAGTTTTCAATGTATGAAGGGAATATATGCAAGCATTGAAAAAACTAAGATTCTTCATCGAAGGAAAAATTTATACATCAAGAAGTTGGGGTTTAGATTTTTATGCTAGGAGTATTGGAAGAAAACTCTGATTTGGATAAACTTCATTTATCATATAGAACACTAGTGTAACTAGGGATGATAATATGGGTTTGGCCCGTCGAGTTGACCCGCCGGCCCGCGAAAAAAACGTGGGGTGGGGCAGGATAGTGAACCCGTAATAGCTCAGCCCGTGCAGGCTGGCCCGCGACCCATATAATTTCTTTTTTCACTTGTGTATGTTAGTTACTTTTTTTATGGACTCTTACATTAACGTTCAAATCCTTGTATAACTAGAAAAGACAAGTATTATATATTTTTTAATGTGCTAAAATTTAAAGAATACATTGTGTATGCCATAGTATGAATATGAATATGATGAAACTGTTGAATTATCAATTTATCATCCAACTCCCTAAAGTCTTTACTTAATTTTGTGAATTTCTTAAAAGTTTACCAATTTTTAAACATTGAAAGTTTTATCATAAAAATTTTTAAAAAATAAAAAAGCGGGCCAGCCTGCGGGCAGCGAGCCAAGTGATGTGCGGGGCGAGCCAGTGATTGCAGCCCACATAAATTGTACGGGGCAAGGCGGGCCAGCCCGCGATGTGCGAGCCTTATGCGGGTCAGGCCGAGTCGGCCCGCATTGCCATCCATACGTGTAACCAAGGTTTCTGTTTGGTTAAACTTATGTATCAAAGATGGATAATGACTCATGTTGTGTAGATTTATAGTATTACTTGTCTGTGACGAAGGTTGTTATTTTGATATGATTCATTGTTTTTTTATTATTTTCACCCTTTATGAAGAGGGACACTATATGTTTGAAGTCTCACATCGATTAGAGATAAGACAAATTCACAATATATAAGTGGGCGCAATCCTGTTTTGTGAAATTAAGTTAGGTTTAAAACTCACTTTATATATATATATATAAAGTGAGTTTTAAACCTAACTTAATTTCACAAAACAGGATTGCGCCCACTTATATATTGTGAATTTGTCTTATCTCTAATCGATGTGAGACTTCAAACATATAGTGTCCCTCTTCATAAAGGGTGAAAATAATAAAAAAACAATGAATCATATCAAAATAACAACCTTCGTCACAGACAAGTAATACTATAAATCTACACAACATGAGTCATTATCCATCTTTGATACATAAGTTTAACCAAACAGAAACCTTGGTTACACGTATGGATGGCAATGCGGGCCGACTCGGCCTGACCCGCATAAGGCTCGCACATCGCGGGCTGGCCCGCCTTGCCCCGTACAATTTATGTGGGCTGCAATCACTGGCTCGCCCCGCACATCACTTGGCTCGCTGCCCGCAGGCTGGCCCGCTTTTTTATTTTTTAAAAATTTTTATGATAAAACTTTCAATGTTTAAAAATTGGTAAACTTTTAAGAAATTCACAAAATTAAGTAAAGACTTTAGGGAGTTGGATGATAAATTGATAATTCAACAGTTTCATCATATTCATATTCATACTATGGCATACACAATGTATTCTTTAAATTTTAGCACATTAAAAAATATATAATACTTGTCTTTTCTAGTTATACAAGGATTTGAACGTTAATGTAAGAGTCCATAAAAAAAGTAACTAACATACACAAGTGAAAAAAGAAATTATATGGGTCGCGGGCCAGCCTGCACGGGCTGAGCTATTACGGGTTCACTATCCTGCCCCACCCCACGTTTTTTTCGCGGGCCGGCGGGTCAACTCGACGGGCCAAACCCATATTATCATCCCTAGTTACACTAGTGTTCTATATGATAAATGAAGTTTATCCAAATCAGAGTTTTCTTCCAATACTCCTAGCATAAAAATCTAAACCCCAACTTCTTGATGTATAAATTTTTCCTTCGATGAAGAATCTTAGTTTTTTCAATGCTTGCATATATTCCCTTCATACATTGAAAACTCTATTATATGGTATTCTAGTGTCCATATAATGGTACTTATTTCCTTTGCTTAGCCAAATCAAAATATGATCACCATAAACACTTAATGCACATTGAAGTTAGCAGTTCATAAAGAATTTAAGCACGCACGAGGACAAATATATCAATCATTATAAGAATATTTAACATTAGAAATTTTACGTTTTATCCAAGTTCATGCATTCGCTTGGGTTAAACTAAAAATTTCTTCTTAGTCTCCCTTCCTGTTATTGAAGAAGACGTCATTCGTTTGGTTTTAGACTTCTATGATGATTATTAACTACATCCATTTCCATATGACATTTCACTTATTATTCGTATTAAGGATATGGAAATTGTAAAATAATATGTTTATTGTATTTAAGAAAATGGTATATTTTTAATATTTTTGAAATGATATATCCTTTTTAGTCTAATGAATTCTTATATTATTTATTATTAGTAAAATCTTTTTTACTTGTAAAATGACCATCTTTTGATTTAACCAAATACTTGATAAACTTTTACTTTATCACGTGTTTTATGGAATTTTAGTAGTAAAGGTCGTAACTATGTGATAATAGTTTTGTTCTTTTATTATAAAACAAATATAATACTGAAGCATCTTTTAATTTATCCCCTATGATTTAGAATACACGTTAGAAGGTATATTTTTCTTAAATAAGTAACTGTCTTCAATGACTAATCTACAAAATGTCTTAATACCATCCCAAATGTCAAACATATCTCAATCTATAATATCTTATTATGTATATAAATATCCATCTAAACATATCAATTCAAACAAAATTCATAATTATAAACATATAACAAAAAAAAAAATCTCATAAACTTAAAAGCATATACTTGTAACCAATATTATGTCATTTGAGTGAAATGTCTTCTCTTGAGTGACATGCCCTCGTAGCAAAGGATAAGTTTTTTTATTTATGTATATATTTGTTGAGTGTCTTATAAGTACATTCACAATAATTGAATGATAACAACTTTGGAGGAAAGAGATTTCATAATTAACTTATTTGTTTAACACTTTAAAAGGGTTGAATGTCCAATTATTTTTTGATAGAGAATAAAAACTATCTCACCATTGAAGAAAAAGAACTCAATGCAACAAGCTACCAACTTTAACTTTTCTCAAATCACGAACTCTTCATTGTTTGAATAACCACTCATCATTTGGATGATGAGAGTTTCAGATGAAACATTATTTTTTCATCATTTTTTTTATATATGATCAAAAGTTATAACTATTAATAAAGGCACAATTCACAACTCTTTCTACTTAAAAGTATATGAGTCAAAGCGCCATGATTTAGTTGTGACTCGGTCCACCTGACCTCCGCCACGGGACAATTGTTGCCACCCGCAACGCTGCCCTGGGACAATTGCTGCCACCCACAAGAATGAGAAACTCTATCTATAGTTTGAGTGGCAAGTTTGACTTTTGAACCATAATACCATATTTATATAATAGTTGTCATTATTTGAACAATAACTCAATGTTAAAACGAATTGTATAGAAAAACTGTAATTTATATAATAGAAGAAAAAACATCTCAAACATTTTAAGACTTTTATGCATTTTACACCGTCTTTACTACAATTATAAATTATACCGAAATGTAACATAATCAAAACAATCATTTATTTGATCATACAAAGCCTGAAATGATATTCTAGAACTTCAATATCCAATTCTCCAACTTAATCAACATAAAAGTTAAAATTGTCCTCATTGCCAGAACAAATAATTTTTTATATACATATATGAATAGCATTAAGATTCATGTATTTTTATATCCACTTACTTTTCCTTACACGGAGATAACTGGTTTCACAAGAAAAAAAAAATCTTAACACCTACAATCTTCCCACTTATTTAGATCATTAAATGAATTTTAATTCTCAATTGATCTAATAAGATGTACTATAAAACTCTTACATACTCGAAATAATATACCTAATATAAAGTATATCATTTTAAAAATATATTATTTAGGAGTTTAAGTTTATGACTATAAATGTATTTAAAGATAAGTTTCTAAATCTATTTTAAAAAAATGATAAGTTAGACAATTTCTAAAATTTAATCCATATAAATAAAATAAAAATTAGTCGAACTATTCAAAAAGCCCATAATCCAGAAAAAAAAAAGGAGCTGGGTCAACTATACATCTGCATGATCTGTACTTGATCCATCCTAATTTGACTGAATCCACAACATACCAACTCTGAAAAAAAAAAGAAAAAAAAGATGAACTCAAATTATTAATACTCATTCCAAATTTACTCGTTTGTAAGAAGAAAAACAAAGGAACTAGTGCCATTATCAAAACGCTGAATAGTATGAAAGATTTTTACAAAGTGAGCCAAGTAATCAGTTTTCATTTGTCAGTAATGTGGTTTTTGGCTAACTTTTATGATTGCAAGATTTTCTGTTCACTGGTCAGTTTCGCAGAAGTTCTCAAATATAGCTGGATGCAAATAATTTGTTTGATTAGTGGAATTTGCATGCCATTTTTTTAATATGAAAAGATTGAACGTATACCCCATTAGACATTAGTTTAACAATATTTTTACACAGAAGCATAATTAGTCAGAGTTTTTCTTTTCTTTTCTACCTCTGCCAGCTAAGTTTACGCTTATTGGAAGAGAAAAAACAGAGACTACACTTCCGCACGCTAACGTCAACGTATGAAAATTCTTAAATTATTCTCAACGTGAGAAAAAGTGGAAGATATTAAATTTATAATTAAGGTACGTTTTAATTTTCAAATTTAATTAAAAACTATTGAAAAAGTGGTAAATTACATGAAAATAATGTAATAAAAGTGTAAAAATTTCAAAATTGCATTAAATAAAAATAAATTAAACGGAGTGAATTAATAAGTTTATAAACTTGCATGATGATGATGAGTGCAGTGTAGAAATAATAATAGGAAGAGGAGAAGAAAGAGACAAGCCCTCTTCCACCTTTTCTTCGTTCCACCTTCTCTGGTCCAAAGACAACACGATACAATACATACGCACACTCTCACAGGATTATTGACATAATAACAAAATAACGCACTCTCTTCAAATCCATTCCACGTGTTGAGTTTGATCGCAGTTTCAGATCTCGTGGATCCGAGCTCAAGCGTAACCAACAATGGCGAAATCGAGGCACTCTCGTCTTCAACCTCGCAAATCATCGTCTTCGTCAACGCTAATCTTAACTCTCTTCCTCGTCTTCACCTTCCTCGTCCTCATTCTTCTCGCGCTTGGTATCCTCTCCATTCCTTCATCCTCGCGCTCCGATTTGCCCAAACCTAACGATCTAACTTCCATTGCTCACAACACAATCCAAGCGTACGTTACCTCACCTTCTTCATTGTCCGTTATTAATATATTATTTAATTATTTCTTATTTTCTATTTTTGTGTGTTTCAGTTCCGACGTTGACGACGATAGGGGAGAGCAGTGGGTTGAAGTAGTGTCGTGGGAGCCGAGAGCGTTTGTTTATCACAATTTTCTGGTAGGTTTACTGTTATGCCAAATTCTTACTCGCGGTTGTAGAATCGCTGTGCGCTGATGTTGTAGTTCATTTTAATCGAAGTTTTTTCGTGTTGCCATTCGCCTTTTCGCGACATTTTGCCTTGATTATGCGTGGTTGATTGACTTCCGTTTCCAATTTTTGTTCTGGTCTCTCTTTTCAAAAGTCGTGGTTAATGTTGGAAAATTAAAAGGAAATGCATATTACTGTGGAATATTGTTGGCTCGTTGAAAAATTTCTGAGAAGTGATGTTTAACGTTACTATCGGTGGATCTTATGTTAATGATCAAGTGCAATTAGGGTTGGATTTACGAAGATTGTGCTGAAGAGGAATGGATGTAGGGTTTAGTGCTAAGATTTCATCTTGACTCAGTTTTCATGTAGTTCTCGATTTGGAGTTTGACTTTTTTTTACTTCCTTTGTAATTGAAAGGTTATGATATCGTGGCAATTTTTTGAGTTTTCGTTGGCTGAATTATGCTTGGCATAATGTTCGAATGGTGTATTTCAATGTTTGGATGTGATTTTAGCATGATTGGATGACATTGTGCTTTGGTTAAGGTTCTTGCTCATTTGGAGCATGAATGATTTAATATGATGCATTATAATGTCTCCACCTTCCAAATACTAAAGCTTGTTCTGAATGATCTGGTAGACGAAGGAGGAATGCGATTATCTAATTGAGATAGCAAAGCCAAATATGCATAAGTCAACGGTTGTCGACAGTGAAACAGGAAAGAGTAAAGACAGCAGGTTGGACTATTTCCTATTTTGTCTCAAGTCCTTTGTTATTGATAATGATTTATTTTTGCGTTATTTAAACTGCCAAAATGGTAAATTTTACCTGTATGTTTTCATTTAACATTTAGAGTACGTACAAGCTCTGGAACTTTTCTGGCCAGAGGTCGTGATAAGATTGTCAGGAAAATAGAGAAAAAAATTGCTGACTTTACTTTCATTCCTGTTGGTAAGTATTTTGCACTTTTTATCTTGTTTATAGTACCTTTGAAATATTATTATGACAAAGATGTGTTTCTGTTCTATTTGTGCGCCACAAATTGCTTTTCTCTGGTGAACATTTTTTTTATGATCGAGATATTTGGTGTAGTTGTACATGTTGTGCATGTGCCTTTAATGGAATACTTTCAGTCGCCTTTGGTTTCTGGTTTTCTGGTCTATGATCTAGGATAGTAGACTATTTTTCATTATATACTTCACAAAGCATTACTTAAGCTGTGTCTCACAATATACAGAGCACGGTGAAGGACTTCAAGTTCTGCACTATGAAGTTGGACAAAAGTACGAACCTCACTATGACTACTTTCTGGATGATTTTAACACTAAGAATGGGGGTCAGCGAATAGCAACAGTGCTGATGTATCTGTAAGTGACATCATGTGTTTTCTTAGTTGTTAACTTCAAATTTTCTTGTATATGAGGAAGGTGTTCATACTCTATCGCTTTTTTGATGATGCAGTACTGATGTTGAAGAAGGGGGTGAGACTGTGTTCCCAGCTGCTAAAGGGAATTTTAGTTCTGTGCCATGGTGGAATGAGCTTTCTGATTGTGGGAAAAAAGGACTTTCAATTAAGCCGAAGCGGGGCGATGCTTTACTTTTTTGGAGCATGAAGCCAGATGCAGCATTAGATCCATCAAGCTTACATGGTTAGTTTCTCTGATTCTTATTGTATCGGTGCTGCTACATAAACCAGTTTTAGTAGTGAATAGAGGAGATAAATTAACAAAATGGTTTTCTTGATTATTTTTCAGGTGGTTGTCCGGTGATTAAGGGTAATAAGTGGTCAAGTACCAAATGGATTCGTGTCAACGAATACAAAGCTTGAGTATACATTGCTATAGGTAGTTATCTCACCTTTTCTTGTGATACTCTCGAAATGTATTATTTACACTTTACAGTTGGGGAAAGACATCCATGCTTATCTGGCGATGTTTTACATTATGTTAACTGTCTGAAACTTGGCCAATAGATTGCTTGCATTGAAGGACTTTATATAAATGTGACCATTAGTGTTGATTTGTATTGCAATATCTCGTTCTCTAGTTTTTGGATTCAATTGATGTTAAGATAGTCAGATCATAATAGACGTAGTCCCAAAATATCTTTTTGTGAAGGTTACTCAGAATCTTCTGCAAACTGTTCGATTCTTTAGGAATGAGACTGCTAAAAAGGGAAAAGTGATATATGTATGCTTTACATTTTTCACTTGTTACCAAATTGTATTCACAGCCGGATGGTGCCTTGCTTGGGATTATTCGAAGTTCTTGCTATTTGTTTGATAAAATTTAATATGCTAGTTGTCGCTAATTATCTTTCCGGTTGATATGTTTAGTTATCAGGTTTTTCCGCTAATTATCTTTCCCGTTGATATGTTTAGTTATCAGGTTTTTCCGAATTCGTCACGCCAACTGTGTACGATTTGAATCTCAGCTAAAGCTTTGCGTGATAATGCTTCAGATCTGGAAGGAAATATTACATCATGATGTGGCATTCTGTAGTTTTGGACGTTCAGTTGTAAGCTAACTCATTTTTTCTCCTACCTTTTTTCATTTATGATGTTCAAAAATACAATAAAAAAATATTTGTACGGGTTAATTTACAATAGGGATGTTCAAGAAAATGTATGAAACCAATAGACGGAGCAAGTATACCAGTTTTTTTACTCGGAACTCCTTTACCTTTGGTTGTGATCATTGCCATATGCAAGGTAAAGCCTATGGTGTAGTAATTAGATATCTTCCACTCCCGTGGAAAGAATCCATCTAGCAAGGAAATGCATGTTCCATTTTGACTGAGAACTTGTTGGAGCAAAGAAAGTTCCAGTAGTAATAGCAAAATTTATTTGAGAAAAACAAGATAAAAAGAAATATTTGTATTTACGTGCAATGATATACTCTAAAAGATGTAATTCTTAGAAATGAGACAATTAGTTGACGCTTATAGAAGTTTCTAGAAAATATTCATTATTATACTGTGTGTAGGCAAAAATACCAAAATAGTGTATTTTTTTTTTAAATTATTGAAATGGCAAGTTTTAAAAAAATTATAAAAATAGAAAATTATGTCAATTTGATATGATTTCAATTAAAAAAATTACGAAATCCATTAAAATGAAGTTGTGTTAAGCTAACATGATTTCAATTAAAATTTTAAAACAAATTATAACACATTGAGATCATACCAAATTGACACAATTTAATACGATTTCAGTTTATATCTAAACGTTATATCAATATAACACAATTTCAGATAAAACTTATGAATGAAAATTTGATAATATGATAAAACTTACAACACCAAATTGGCATGACTTTTGTGAATTAAAAGTAGTGCTAAACTTCTTCGCAGTAAATCATATCAATTGGTTTAAAAAAAAAGTACACTTTTTTGTTTTGTTTTTATGAGTAATACTAATCTTAATTAAATAGATTATAGATGCTGATAACTAGCTGTTTATCTCACTTGGTTAGGGTTAACAAAAGTGATTAATTGATTTTAGCACAGTTGACTTTGATTTTTATTTAATCAACTACAATTACTAAAGAATCGTTTCCCTTGTTACTATTGTTACCGTTATATTTATTGCAATTATTTATATTAGCATAAATACAAACATTTTTCAAAATAAATATGATATTGTAATAAAATGAAATGAATGAAGAAAAAATGAAAAAATATCTATGGATGAATAAAAAAAAGATATAAGATGTAAAAGTAAATATATTATAAAAATAAAAAACATGTAAAAATAATTTTTAATTTTTAAAAATTTAACAAACAATTTTATGATAAGGGATAAAATTAAAATTTTAAAATATGAACATAAAAAAAATCATTTTTATTGTTAATTTTTCAAATTTAAAAATAATTATATTATATAAAAGATAAATTAAAATTTTAAAATATAAACACCTTCATAATTATTATAGAATGATTAACTACCAAATATCATTCACGTATAAATTAAAATAATCATATCATTCAAATAACAATTTAACTACATGAATTCAATTAAAAAAATAAAAAAATTTAATTAATAAAAAAATATTTTCGTAATAGAAGTCGGGTAATTTTCTACTTGAAAAAAAAAATCTGAATTTATTTTAATTTGTCTCAAAAACTGAATTCCGGAAAGAAAGAGTGTAGGAATATGGTGGAGGAAGTAATAGCATCCTTATGAACAGTGTATATCCGTCAAAAAGTTAAAATATATTCAATGACAAAAATAACAGAATTTTTCGTTTGTTAACATTTGAGGAAAGGTCAAATTGTCTTTTTTTAGTTGAGCGAAATCGACTTCATTTTAAAAGATCTAAAAGAAATGAAACAACTTGAATTCTTTTTCACTTTTTTTGTTGTACAAGTTTTCAGTAAAAAAATTCAAAGTGTTTCTAAATATATTGATAAAAAAGACAAAATGCATCTTCAAAAAGAATTCTTGAAATAAAGAACAGTACAATGCTTTTAATTTTAATAAATATTCCTGATTTTCTTAATCCTCAAGAGCCAAGGGGCAGCAATAGAAGGAAAATGTTTACTAAAAACTTTCCTGTAGTAAATAAAACCAGTAAAAAATGAAAGGAGTTATGATCCCCAATGACATAAATTTGAAAAAGAAAATCACATTTCTCCAACAAACGACAGTCACAACTCTTCCTTGCAGCAGCCATGTAGTTCCTTGGTTTATTAAGACAATAGCATGGGTTTCCTGGTAGCAGCCATAACTACCAGTAGATTATTAAGAATCCGTGGCAATGAGAGCTAGCAATTCAGCCTTCATACTTGTTTTATATCTCATTCAATGTTTCGCATTAATCAAGTTTCTGATGACATATTGCAAGATGCCTCCATGGTTGAAGTACGCTATTTCAACCTGTAATGAAGTAACCAAAACATCAGCAGGGAAAAGGATAATGTCAAAAGAGTACAAGTAAGATACAAGAAACTCATCACTACCACCAACACCATGAGAGATTGGAAGATAAAAATGTTACCTCTGTATCAAATCTCAGGATAGATACAAATGTCTTCCCGGTATCTGTGACCACTGTGACATCTTGACCAGGTCTTATTTCATTCACGTTGCTTGGTAGATCAATGGTGAAACGTTCACGACCAGTTAATCCGAGAGAATCAGCATCCTCCCCAGGTTTAAAACATAGAGGAATTATACCCATTCCCACCAAATTACTTCGGTGAATCCTTTCAAAACTTTTTGATATGACAGCTTTCACACCCTAGAAACAATAGTAAGCGAATTCAGCATTAAACAAATATGCACAAATAAATTGGTGAGAGCACAAAAGGGCCTCCGGAATGTACCAGTAGCATTGGCCCCTTTGCAGCCCAATCTCGGGAACTTCCACTCCCATACTCAGCACCGGCCAAGATAATCATATCATGCCCCTCACTCTTGTATCTCTGAAAATTTAGTGTTGATACCAAAAGGGATCAGTGAAGGTTGATGAGTAAGAAGTTTGATTTATAGATTGAACATTTTGCAATCGTTGGGATAGTTGGATGAAAAGATAGGGAATCATAAATCATTTGACTAAGGTTTATCTTTCTCAAGTATTTTTCACTGGCTATTCGATACTTATTGAACAATGAAAGGCCAGATATAGCTCACTGTTATTTTATAGATACAGCTGCAACAAGAAGAATCTTACCAACAGCAAATTAAATAGAACACGCAGTTCCTCAGAAAGTGAAGGATATCAGATGCAAAGTAAAAACATTGAATAATACACCAACAAATTACGTGGTTCAGAAATATTACCTGAGCAGCATCAAAGACTGATAATTTCTCCCCGGAAGGAATATGAATAGTTTTAGGTCCAACTTCTCCATTCAAAAATTTGTTGACAATGCGAATATTGGCAAATGTTCCTCTTGCCATCACTTCATCATTACCACGACGACTTCCATAAGAGTTGAAGTCTCGTCTATCAACTCCACGTTCTATAAGGTATCTGGCTGCGGGACTGTCCTTATGTATGCTACCAGCTGGAGAGATGTGGTCAGTTGTAATACTGTCTCCAAAGTTGAGTAAACAAAAAGCATCCTTCACACCATGAGAGCCTGGGGGAGACATGGTCATATTTTTGAAATAAGGTGGCTCGTGAATATAAGTAGATGTAGGGTCCCAAGCATAAAGAGTGCCCGACGGAACAGATAAATTATTCCACATGGGATTGCCTTGGGTGATTGCGTTGTATGTATCTTTAAACATATCAGGCAGCACACTTGATTGTACGACCTGAAAATTGGACAATTATGAAAATCTACAGACAACATATTTTTATTTAAACTAGCTAGTTTCTGGGGCATAGCACAGGTAATTCAAATTAAGGAAAAAACTATAAACATAAATTTATAGAATATTACTGCTATCAAAGAATGGCAAAACTACATGTCATAGGAAGGAATAAAATAAGATAAGAAATGTCCTCATTATTTAGATAAGGTTCTATTTTGTTATAGAGTGGAAACTCAGAATTGTATGAATATTGCTTGAGAGTGATCCTCTCAGCTTTATACAGGAAAAATCTGTACAAGAAAAATCCCATTGTTTTGGAAAGAATATACAAGAGATAGCAAAACGAATAAAGCTTACAATAACTATCATGTACGGCAAATCAAGATAAATGGAAAGAATGATTGAGATTCCTAACTAGGGGCGTTCAATGTACATCCTGACCTAAACTAGCTTTGACGGGTTTTGGTTTTGAATACTGTACTTGATAGCATTTTGGAGAAATTTAGGTTCAAGTCATTCCAACAGGTCTCTCATTCTTTTGAAATTATATATCTTTTTTATAATTATGTAAGACTTCTAGACTTAATAGATGATATCATGCATAACATGATATTATATTTATATCAATATTGTTTCACAATATATACTATAATTTTTAAAGCATGCCTTTGTTTAAGGTTTACGCTACTTTAATTATATAATTTAGCTTATACATGATATTAAAATTTTATTTTTAAACAAATCAAGATGATCAGGTTCTCTACAATACACGATCTGCTAAATTTTGGGTCCAACTGAACGACCCTACTAAACTTTTGGGTCTGGTAGGAATCAAGCTCAGCCTATCTCCGACGAAAATCCCTTATTCTAACTTGCTACAATCCAAACATCGACACAAATCATGAAAAATCTCATCATATGAGTGAATTAAAATAAAGAATTTTGATATTGTTAGTTATATAAGAATAAATTTTAAGAGATGAGGCTTTTAGAATTGAGTAAATTTTATATGATGTGCCGGAATTAAAAATAAATAATTCTAAAATTTAAATATAGAAACTTTTCCTCCTAACTAGATAATTGGATGTTGACTAAATTTAAACAACAGTATTTGAGGGGTTCAAATGATATGTCTGATGTCGGAGAAGTCCCTGGTCTGAACTGTGATGGCTCCAATTTAATATAAGGTTTTATGACAAAGTCATATTTAAATCCACAGCCACTTACATTTGCTATTTCTTCACTGGATGGCCAAATATCCTTGAAGAAGATCTTGGTTCCATCCTTGCCTATCCCAATGGGTTCAGTATCAAAGTCAATGTTCACCTACAGAGTAGTGTGTCCAAATTAGAGAGTGACAACATGTTTTGAAATGCATACTTACAAAATGAAATCAATTGACAAGTCACATACTGTGCCAGCAAGGGCATAGGCAACAACAAGAGGAGGAGAAGCAAGATAATTAGCTCTTGTTAATGGGTGAACTCGGCCCTCGAAGTTCCTATTTCCAGACAATACAGCTGCAGCTACTATATCTGGAATATTCAGAAAACCAATGCTTAGGTAAAAACCTTAGAGATTGTTAAGTGAGTATTAAGAAAACATTATTTACAAAAGCGTGTGTACCATTTTCTGTAATTGCAGATGCTACAGCTTCATCAATATCACCTGAATTTCCAATGCAAGTTGTGCATCCGTACCCAACTATATGGAAACCTAGCTGATTCAAATACTTCTGCAAGCCACTGCAGGCACCAGGAGCCATTTAGGAATCAAGACAATTCAGTACACCATATTACAGATTCAATACACTTGACTGTATACTAAAGACTACCTCCTCTGCAAATACTTGGTTACAACACCAGAACCTGGAGCAAGACTTGTTTTAATCCAAGGCTTTACCTAATATTCAATATCAAATTGTGAAACAAATGCAAACAATTAGCAACAAACATTGGGAAAAAGAAAAAAAAATGAATATCATTGTGTTTCAAATACATACCTAACTAGTAGACAAAAACAAAAAGAAGCCTAAAACAAATGCTACTATAACTTCAACATTATTCATAAATGAGAAAGGAGCAAGAATATGAAGCTATACAAAGTGCTACATTAACCAAGGCAATAATGTTAAATAAATATAAATCCAATTACCTTGCATTTCAACAATTATATAAAAAATATAAATGTAATCCCATTACATTTTAACAAAGATATAAACATATAAATGCAATCAGACACCGAAAGAAAATTTGAGATCATGTTTTTCATTAATCTATCATATCGCCCAATTAGGGCACTAAAGCATATAGCAAGGGGCAAACCTTCTTGTTGGATCTATGTATATAATACGTGCAAGCCTATCATTATTAAGTTAAATCATAAAATTATAATGGTGAAGGTACAAAATGCATAACCATCTACTAACCTGCAAACCCAATTCACATGCTTTCTTTGCAACCAATGCAGCTCCAAGCATAACACTAGGATTTGAAGTATTGGTACAACTGGTGATAGCAGCTATAACAACATCACCATGCCTAAGATGTGCTGGTGAACCATGGAATTTGAAATCTGCAACCTTATTCTGAGATTCTACGGGTACAGCAAAACCCTGTAATAATGCAGTTTTATACAATTCAAACAACAAAAACAACGAACCCCAAAATTCTAAAATCATTTCACTAGATAAATATATAGTCAACTGCGCTATTTAACTTCCTGGAAGAGGCATTCAGCACATATCTGTAGGATTGTAAATTCAAATTTCATCCAAAGCAGTCAAAAGTGAAGGACATTTTGTGAGGTGCTAAAGGGGCTGACACGCATGAAGAGGGTTCAAACATTGCACACTTCAAACAATATAGCTATTAAATTAAAAAATTAAAAGGAAAAGAGTATTTTGTATTAATTTGCCATATGAATTGATTGAATAAGTATCTCATTTATAAAAAAAAAAATCAAATGGCTGGACTCTTTTATTTTATGATTATTTTACGGCCATTACTGTCACAAATGTTAAATGGCTGGACTCTTTTTAATCTGTTAGATATAAATATATCAGTAAGGTGCTAAAGTTGTGCCGAAGGTGCACACTAAAACTAGTCAGTTTACCTTTCTGGTGCCTTAGATTGGCACATTTCAAGGATGATTTCAAAGCAAACCCCCTCCCGCATGCACACACACAGATATTCTAATACTTAGAGTGCAATGCCTTTTGAAAAATCATACTTAATACTTACGATATGAAAACTTAGACACCATAGACTGAACAGATAAGCTATACAACATTACTACTATATATTTAAACAATAAAAATAGAATGAATACCTTAAATCCAACTTTGTTGTTGAGACAGGCAACCCAGTCTGCCTTCATTTCTTTCAAAGGGACACGATCATGAGGCCTGAAAATATTTAAGCAAGGGTTACACCATTAAAAAGCTGAAAATGTAATTTTACTTCTACGATAAAATATGTCCTCTTCCCTTCTAATCTGTGCTTACTATATAGACCCTCCATTTTACAACCTTAACTCCACTATATTCATTAAAATATAAAATGCAACACTCGACAATGTTATTAAACATCACATATTTGTTTACTAAGTAGCTTAAGATGTTTTGTAGTCAAATTTAGCATCAATTGTGCTATGCGAAATGAATGTTTTCTTCCCTTATAACATTTAGGATGGTAACGTTTTAATTTATCTAAAGCAAGGAAGTTTTAGAGGGAGGGCATGTGTGTAAATGCATAATACAAGAATATAGGACAATAGTTTACCCTTACTTTTAAGAGGAAAGCACAAGAACTCGTTACCTTTTTGGACCTGAGACACAGGACACTACATCCTCAAGATTAAGTTCCAGATACGATGAGTACACTCTCTCCACTTGAGGCTATACAAAAGAAAAATCCCACTCAGAAGAGGTCCTTCCAGACATTTATAATATAAATATCCAATAAAAAAATATATGCATAGCATACCTCACTATAGTCCACAAACATCTTATTTGCTCGTAAGTAGGATTCTATCATAGAAACCTGAAAGAAAGACATCTAAGCACATGTAGATAACATAAAATAGCATGACAGTGACATGGATGTTTACTTACAGTCTCATCACTTCTGCCAGTCAGTCTCAAATATTGCAAAGTGACATGATCCACAGGAAAGAAGCCCATCGTTGCACCATACTCAGGGGACATGTTTGCTATGGTGGCACGATCTGCCAATGGCAGTTCACTCATGCCTTCCCCTGTATTAGGGAGGTAAAAATCAATTATCCTAGTAAAGATTAATCAGCTAGACGTGATGCTACAAAAAGAAGATGCATCTGCATCATTTGCATATATTTGTATTTACCATAAAACTCCACAAACTTGCCAACAACCCCATGCTTTCTCAGCATTTGAGTGACAGTCAACACCAAATCAGTAGCCGTGACACCATCTCGTAGTTTTCCTAATAATTTAAACCCAACAACACCTGGCAGGACCATGCTCATGGGCTGCAAAAATATCAGAGATAAATAAATTTATCTGAAAATAACTTTTCAATTGGTCAAAACCACACAGGTCTAAATATAATAAGATAATTGAAACTTTTCAAATACTCAATGAATAAATTAATTCCACTCTCTAATTTTAAAATTTTTAACTAAGAGTTCTATGACAAATTAGCATGTTAGTTTTACCTGGCCAAGCATTGCAGCTTCTGCTTCTATTCCACCAACTCCCCATCCAGCGACACCCAGGCCATCGATCATAGTTGTGTGTGAGTCAGTTCCAACAACACTGTCAGGATAAAGCACACCATTTGTGTTGAACACAACTCTACCAAGGTATTCTAAATTAACCTGCAAAAATTAAAATCATAAAACTTGATTCCGTAGACAAGTAGGAATGACAAATGAAAGAAAAATTGTTTGCCTGAATCACAAAACATTCAGAAATTAAATATTACAGAATTAAATAAAATATTATGTATTGTATCCACACACATACATATATCATCAATGGATATTGAATGATGCAAATACCTGATGAACTATCCCTGATCCAGGAGGAACAACGAGCATATTATTGAATGCATTTGAACCCCATTTAAGGAAACTAAATCTTTCTTTGTTTCTTTGGAATTCAAGTTCCATGTTTGCCTGAACAGCATTTTCAGATCTTGCCACATCAACCTGAACAGAGTGATCAATGACAAGATCCACTGGTACCTGAAGGAAACCAAATTTAAAATCATTAAAACATAACCGCTGCATTGAAAAAAATGATAAAATGCCAATCTAAATTCATTAATGTTCACAAACACGTGGCTTACCAAGGGGTTAATTTTATTAGAATCACCACCAAGTTTGTTCATTGCATCTCGCATGCAAGCAAGATCAACAACAGCAGGTACCCCAGTAAAATCCTGACATCACCATTCAATAAAACTCAGTCAACTGAACACCACAAATACAACAGACACTCAAAGAATTTCACACAAAGCAATAACACTCAGCATCAACGTCTTCATGATACTCACCTGCAGAAGCACCCTAGCTGGCTTGAACGGAATCTCCACTTGTTTGGGAGAGGTATTCTCCCAATCAATAATTTTTTCAACGTCATGTTTCTTAACTTGAAACTCATCACAGTTACGGATTGCAGATTCCAAAAGTATCCTCACCGAATAAGGAAGTCTATCTGTCGTGACAAACAAATGAATGCCACCATCAATTCCCAGCTTCTCCAGATTCAATGTACTCGCAAATCATCACCAAAAAAAAAAAACAGTAGCAGATCTCACCAGACACACACAACAGCAACAGATAAAAATGCAATACCAAAACAGAGCCATCAAATCAACACAAGTGGTAAGTAAAACTAAACAAAACTGAACGGCGCTTCCTTCAACATTTTCTCTCATCAACCATTTGAAAACAAAAATCAGTGACTCACCAATTCTAGGATCGTTAAGAGCAGGCAAGCTATAGTACTTCCCGAACTCGCCACCACCAGCAGGCTTCTCGAGCGTCCTCAGAATGTTACTGAACGGATTCTCACTCGCTGCACGAACGAACCAAACACTTCAAAATCAAAATCAAAATCAAATCCAAACAATGAAACCGAAAAAACCTAATCAAACTCGATTGATGAAAAAAGTAAGAAGTGAGAGTGAAACAGTATCGTATTACCCATGGTATGGTAGCTCAGAGATTGATGAGATCGATGAACAGAGAGATAGAGAGAGAGAAAGAAAGTGGTTAGGTGAAGAGAGAGATGAAAGGAGTGTGGAAATGTTGGTGGTGCAATAGTGCGAGTTGGTAGTATTATTTAATTGGCTCCATTTTGGTTATGGTCTTCTGAAATAATGAAATATCTTTTGGTTTATGTCCAATCGTAATCACGTGATTCAGTGTATATCCTCACACCTCTTTCTGTACAACAATTTCGGAAACGCATCTTCAACTTATTTTTTCTGTTTTTTTCTGCCAAATGTTTCACGTTACGCCAGAAAGAAAAATATCTCACGCCATCCCTAGTAGTGGGAAAATAAATGAACGACTACATTGTTGAATACTTTTCTTAGTTTTTTTTCTGGAATATGATTTAATTATTCATTAGTAAGAAAATTAAATTTAGCGTAGTTCCTAATTTTGTAATTTAATAAGAAAATTAGTTTACAAAAACTAATAATTAATAATAAAATACTGTAGGATTCTTTTACGCAGAGGCCAAAATAAATAATTTTAAAATAATTATATTTAAAATATCAAATAAATTTAATAAAAATTTGATAAGAAAGATTAAATTCATACATTTTTAAAAATAAATGACTAAATTAATACAAAATTTTAAAAAATAAACTAATTTTAAAATTCACTGAAATTTAAGAGACAAAAACTTATTTAATCCTTAAAATATTTAATATTTAATTTTTTTTATGAGAAATTGATTTTTTTAAGATGAATTTTATTTTGAGAACAAAATTTTAAATTTAAACTTTTCAAAAATATTAATCAAATTTGAGTATTCAAAAAATACTTAGTAATTTAATTTGTATCTATAACTATATATACTAGCGTAACACAGGCGCGATAGCATTTTTTAAATATGCGTGATATTATATTAGTAGGTGATAATATTATAATGTTATTAAGTTAATATATATATATATATTAAAATTATATTTATTAAAAATAAAGTGAAATATATCAGAACAAATAAAAGAATAATCATTGATAAATAAAGAAGAAGAGAAGAAGTAGAGACATTTGATTTTATAAAAAGTTTGTAAAAATAACGGTCAATTTTTAAAAATTTAATAAATTGTTATATTTAAAGGGTAAAATCGGTATTTTGAAAAGTGGACACAATAAGGGGAATCCCCTTTATATATTACTAGTGTAAACACAGGCGCTATCGCGCCTGTGTGTACGCATTTTTTGAATTATATTAATAATTGATGATATTGTAATGTTATTAATTTAATAAACAAAATAAAA
>Ga0099822_1000495_pt1 | contig 36808 bp, 19 predicted proteins | sample CowpeawhiteBW_FD_76839 | JGI IMG/M metagenome (GOLD analysis project Ga0099822, IMG submission 76839) | Root nodule microbial communities of legume samples collected from California USA - Cow pea white BW | ecosystem: Host-associated > Plants > Roots > Nodule | place: USA: California | collected... | reverse complement strand
ACACAAGAGAAAGTCATAAGTAACAAATAAAAGCAAAAACAACAATTTCCTTAACATCATATATTACCTATTTAATTATAGTGTTCTTACAATTCTCTTAAATTCAGACTTAATGCTCTACATATGAAGACACAATGCTCTTAAATTGAGACTTAATCCTCTAACAAAATTAATCAAAACACTCCAAACAATTTCAATCTTAATGCAAATTAACACTCACAATAACTAAAATTGAAAATTAACATACATAAAACAGAAAACCAAACAAAAACGCGTTGGAAATTTACCTTAAAGAAACCGCGGCGCGACAGTTGCGGCAAAAAAAGGAAAATGTTCGCGCACGAAATGGAGGTGCAACGACGGTGGCCGAAGCAGAGTGGCCGGAGGCGCAAAAGTTCGGTGGCAGAGGGACGCCGAAACAGGGTCTCGTGTGGTGGTGTAGGGACGCCGAAACAGTTGCAGAGAGACAGAGAGAGGGACGACTAGCCGAAGCTGCATGGCCGAAGGCGAGAAGAGACGGCGGCAGCACAACGGTGGTAGGGGGCTCGCGGGAAGTCACGGAGAGAGAAGGAGGAGACAACGACGACGACAACGCAACGGTGGCAGCACAACGGTGGCAGTGGCAGCACAAGAGATGGTGGCAGTGGCAGCACAGGAGCTCGTGTGGAATGGCCGGAATTTGCAGAGAGAAATGGAGGAGACAGCGCGCGTGAGGAAGAAATGGGTTCGCGTTTTGAGCCCTAACTCAACTATATGGCCTCGTTTCAGCGTACAATCGAGGCATATAACCCCTTTTGGCCCTGGTTCCCTAACACCCGAGGCCTAACACCCCTTTTGGCATCGGCTTTTTCCGAACCGAAGCCTACAATGATGGCATTTTTGAAATTTCTGGCAACCTTTTTGGCTTCGGGCCTGTCTAACCAAGGCCTATAACTGCTTTTGGCACCGGTTTTTTTTTCAACCGAGGCCTATAACTGCTTTTGGCTTCGGGTTTTATGTGAACCGAGGCATAAAAGTTTCCTGTAATTGCAAAATTGCCACCGCGCCATTATATGCTTCGGTTCCTTGCCAACCGAGGCCTATAAGGCGAGGTAAAAATGCAATTCTGCACTAGTGAGATTATGACTCTTAAAGCGGTTAATTTATGATCTCAAAGCTTCGAGTTCTAAAAGAAATAGAAGATAGATTTATATGTAAAAGATTATGACACAAAAAAAAAGTTTAAATATATGTATAAATGATAATAAACATTTAACGTCCCAATTAAATAGATAAAAATCAATTTAATAAAGCGTCAGATGTATGTAAAATATCCATAGAGTGCGGAAATTGGATAAGAAGGTACACAATACCCCAACCATGTTCAAAACCAAAAGGGGGAAAAGGTACTACACTGCCTAACATAAAAGCAATGGATCAATAGAAATACAAGTTCTTGTCTAGAAAGAGGAAAACTAGATAATAAAACTCCTTCAGCTGCGGGCTCCATAGTGAGCCCCATTCCCATCCATAATCATCAAGTTGTAGCATCCCTATCGTCATTACCACTGCCACGGGTTCTCACATATGCTCACATCAATGGAATTGATTATCATTGCAAAGGAAGAAACCACACACAACCATACAAACAAGCAAAAGGGTAAGCTAGTGCACAAGATATTTACACCATAACACTCAATCATTTAATCACATAGTCAAGCATAAACATCGGGAAACCACACATGATGTACCAACCTATTCAAAACTTCAAGACTAGACTATCCGGATACTCTTAATGAGGCACCACCACAAGATAGTGGAATTAAGTCCTAACAGTGAGGCATCACCGCGAGGCCTTCGTGGAATTACACCCTTACACGAGGCACCACCACGTGGCCTTCGTGGAATTACGTCCTGGCCTTGAGGCACCACCACGTTACCCTCGTGGAATTACGTCGTGATCTTGAGGCACCACCATGAACTCTCACCTCGAGGTTCATGGAATTAGGTCCATTAGTTGAGGCACCACCGTGGACTCCCCCTTAGGAGGGCCCATGGAATTATGTCCATGTGATGAGGCACCACCACAAGCCCCCGCTACAAGGGTCATGGAATTATGTCCTACTCATACTCTATCTATGTTGCATCAACCAATCATGTAATTTCCATGCATATCAATCTCATGCCAATATTGGTGAAAACGACCAACTATCCAAGTATATATATCATACCAATCTCATGCCAAACACATCAACTTCCAACCCTAATAATACATATGGAGTATATATAACATCATAACTTGAGCTATTCAGACCACCCATCAACCAATCATGCAAAACACCTACATATGCCCTCAACTCTGCCAATCTCGCTTAAGCTAAAGAGCTCTCGCTCAGGCGAGAGGAACCCGTCGCTCAAGCTACCTGCTTTTGCCTGAGCGGGACTGCAAACAGAGAGCACGTTGAGGTCTCGCTCAGGCTAGCCCAACTCACTCAGGCGAGACTATTCCCGCTCAGGCGAGTGACCCTCGCTTAGGCGAGCCCTCGAATCTAAGAAGGGGTGAGCTGTTGCTGCGCTCGCTCAGGCGAGAGCTCCTCGCTTAAGCGAGAGCTTTTGTTTTGAGCAACCAACCCGCTCGCCTGGGCGAGTTCAGTAGAACTCCACCTATTCTCACGCGTGCAGAGCCAAAAACCAAACAGATACTCAAGGCACGCGCATGTTCACACCATCACAGCATCATACAAATATGCAAGAACACGAAATAGACCAACCACAGGCACAATAATCTTAAAGACATGAAACCCTAGCTTCCCTTACCTGGAAGAGCTAGCGGAAAACTTCGACACTTAAGCTACGAGCACCACAGCTCCGAGGACAGATCCAAGGAGCTGAAAATAGTGCTGAAAACAGATCCCAAATGGGTTATCATGGTGAACCCTAGCCAGAACCACAAAAATCCAACTGAAGGAAAAACGTACGGACAAAAGCACTTACGTAGATGAGGGAAAGAATCAAACTCTCTTGATCTCGAATGAGTCTCAAAACCCTAGCAGAGCGCTGTCAAAGGAATATAGAGAGCAAGAGGGCTGCGTTTTTGTAGAGTGGTAGCAAATGAGAGTGTTAACTGGGATTAGGGTCTTTGTCTCCTTATGGGCCAGCCCTAGGCCCAAAAAGATTTGGGGTAGCCCCTCTAGAATTAGGGTAGAAAAATAAATGGGTTTTACAAAACATACACTACAACATTTTTTATTTAGGAAACACTAGATTTTCCATGAATATAAAAGTGTTTGCCTAATCATAGTATAGGAAACAATTTTACACGCATGACTTAAAGTCTTCCAATAGCAATATTTTATAAAATGTTGATACTTTATGTCAGATTTATTTCTTTATTGGCTTTAAAATGATACTTTATGCCATATTTATTCTTGTGTTGGCTTTAAAATGTATGTGCTAAACTGTAAAACTATTGTCTATCATAAATTTAAAAAATTAAATTTAATAATTTGGGAAATAAAATATTTAATTCATGTGTCTTAGTGATCACGTGTCTTAATGAAAAATGAAAATGCATTTAATTCATCGCTCCACCTTCTTCCCAACCTAAAACCCTTTTCCTCTGAAAAAGACTACTCCATCGTTTGGACTCCCATCACCCCTCATTGTCCAACAACACATACCACATGTAATCAACTCATTATCGTCGGCTCACCATTTTTGGCTCACCGTCATCGTCTTGCCAATCGTCGAGGCACCGGTCATCTCATCGCACACTGCTCACGTTTCCTTCTCACTAGTCGTTGTTCCCGTTCCATCTCCTTAGTTGTCGTCCATATTGGATTGTAGCCACTGGTCTTTAATTTGCATTCCACTATCTCTAGTCCGAGTTCCATAGTTCGCATTCCACTATCGAACTTAGGTTTTGGTATGTACCACTCTTCTCACCTCTTCTCGTAGGGTTTACGTTTTGGTGTTTTGTTCGATTGTCGGACAATTTTATTTCTGTTCTAGTTTTATTAGAATTTGTGGAGCCAAGCACATTTAATTTTCTTGGTCGAATCAAGAACATTATTTTCTGCTATAACAGTTGAAAACTATTTTGTTGTTCATAAAATGTATTGCCTTACATTTTTCAGTGTTCTATTTTGTGGCTTGGTTAAAAGAATTTATCGTTGTCACATTTTCTACTTCATGATTGTGGATAAGATTAACTTTTTGAATGGAAATAAAACATAGAAGAAATTGAGAAAGCAATGAAAAGGAGATCCAACAAAAGTAGCAATTTTTTCATGAGGATTTTAGAAGGACCTATACTTTATTGTGGTAAAAGGAATTAGAAACACCTTTGTAATTAAATCTGTTTCATAGTTTATTTAACAGTGGGAAGTGGTTTTCCTTCAAGAAATGCTTTAAGTAATCACAATGATCTTTTTTATTAAAGGGAGCTTCATGAGATGTTTTTCTTATGGTGGCAATAAGATGAGGTGTCTTTGTAAACTTGTGTCCATCCTCCTACCTGAAATTTGCAAAGCAAATCAAAGTTGACAAAATAACACCTTTAACATTTTTTGTCATTACAGAAAAATATAAAAGAAGTTTTCAACTTAAAATGTTATGTTATATATTCAATTGTATGTACTAACATGTTTTCCTTCAAACCAGGCTTTATATGCCACTATTGCACCCAGTCCAATTGATCTCCGCTACACAAAGATTAATTTTGGTTATGTAAAAAAATCAGGGTAGGTAGGTGGGTAATGTGAGTTGTTGGGTAAGTAATTACAGGCAATCCAATAAATTGGCTTACCTGTGTACCAGAACCCTGATTTTGGAATTAACTAGTGATCCTAAAATAGAAATTGTTGGTATCTCTAGATTTGTACGATCATAGATGTGTTTCTAACATGTCTTTATCACAACATCACAAGTTGATAAAAGAGTTGTTCATTGTATTACCTTATTTAGTTTAATTGATAAAAGCCATAAAACCCACTCTTACCTTGTTCACTTTTATAATGTTATTTGAAGTTGTGATTGAATTGCTCTTAATTTTGTTGCCATGTTGCAGATTTCAGTATTGCTAAGTTTTCTTCTCATGTTAATACTCATGTTTCTACATGAGTGATGGAGACTTTTGAGTAGGGACACAATTTCTTCTTTCTATCTTTTTACGAACCTTGGATGTATACTCTCTGACAGAAATCTTTATTTTGCTTTCCCTTAATTACAAGGCTTGTCATACTCTCTCATTTTATTCTCTAAGTTTGTGGATTGTCTACTTTTGGTGGACTTTAAATTGTCATTTCCATTTACTTTTAAGTTTGATTCTCATGTGTCTAATATGCACCTTATGGAAAACCAAATGCTCAAAAATACTTAATGTTTGTTACATTAGCACTCACTAAAAACTTTGATATTCAAAGGTTTGTAAATGTTTTTCGAAATCTGAGTGTATTCTCATGTTGTGAGTAAGTGTGCGTGGTTGAGCCAAACTATATGTTTTCCTAGAGTTTCTTTATTTTTTAATAATACAATAAATAAAATAGAATAATGTCTCACATGTGGTTGACCTGGATAAGATTCATTTGCCATTAACAAAACATTAAATCAAACCCATCAATTATAACGTGTTATAGGGTCCTAAATTGAAATACAGTGTTATCTAATCTACTTTTGTCACTTCTCATCACTTTAAACATAAATTAGTTTCAATTTCACCCTCTCCACATGGAAATTATTTACTTATATTAGTTTCTTTGGTTCACTTTTCTACATTATGGAGCAACTAAACATCGTTCATCTGATATTTCTGAAGATCATTTCAAGAAGTTGTTTACATATTGGAAAAATTCCACTATTCAAGTAGTTATTGCAACTATTACTATTATAAATTCAAACTTTGTATCTAACTTAATATTTTTCTCTCTAATATATAATGTAGATTAGTAGTGAAGAGAATATTGCTAATAAAGATAAGCAAAAGTATATGCATCGAATGAGACTAATAAACTTTGCCTATTGGTATTACTATTTCAATGCTTGAATATTTCTTGGTTTTCCATATCTAATGTGAAAATGTATTTTAATCATATTTCTTAATGCAACTTGCAAATAAGAAGGAATAGGAAGAAGTGACTCGTGCTGAAATGTTCATCAAAACTCGTCAAGGTCTTAAAGGAAAAGTAGTGGATGAAGAAACACAAAATGTTATTGTAATTATTTTACTTAATTAAATATTAAGTATGTCTAAAATTTAAAATTGATTAGTCTTCATTGTTTTTTTCTATTAGGCTACACTTCAAACTTCCATTGAAAATTCAAATAAGTCATTGGAAAAAAAAAATTTAATCTTTGCTTGGGAAAGAAAAGCTAGGTCGTGTGTGTTGCTGTGGAAGGATTATGACACCTACCATGTTCAAAAGAAGTGAAAGCATTGCTTCTGTTAAAAAATAATGTGAAGCTAAAATGAGTAGCGTACAAGAAGAAAAAATGAATAGTATGAAGGCAATGATGAAATTCATGCTCAAGCAACAAAATCAATAATTAGATGATGATTATATAAATGAATTGATGACACGTCTTTTGGGAAAAGAAAGCAATGCAGAAGGACCTTATTCATATGCATCAACATATAATCCTAATTCAAATGATTATCAACTATAGGTATAGTTAACCATAAATTCAATATTTATACTCTTATGGACAAAACTATTGTTGAAGCTTGGTCAGTAATGTATTATAGGTACTAGATTTATGCTAGTGCTGCTGAATTCTGCCACTGATTGATGTTTACGAATGTATATATTGATAAATAATTATGCTACTAGATTTATTGTGGTATTGGCTTTATTACCATTTTGTTTATGCTGAATGTTTAAACATATATATGGTTTTTTTAATTAATTGTGCTACAGCCTTTATTGCCATTTTGCAACTTAGTGCATGGTTCATTTACTATCTCCTTGGAGAGAAAGATAAAATATTATAATAATATAATTGAACTTAAGTACTTGTTTGTTGGTGTAGATATCCAAACCAAGAAATTGGTATATAATTGTAATTATGTAAGTTTTGTTGTTTATATATGGTGAAACACTATTGAAGAGATGAATTCCTCTACATTATATATTGTTGTTTTATTAGTTAAGACTTGCATTATTTTTGTTTTATTAGTTGGGATTTGGATAAGGGATAAATTGGACTATTTTTGTGTAGGGATGTTGGTGAAGATCAAGAGGATGAAGAATGATAAAAAATCTAAATGGTATATAAAGATGAAGAGGAATTAAAGTGCAAGATAAATTATACTTTTTATTTTGTTATTTTGGAGAACATAAAATTTGGTTAAAAGGACTAAATTCACGTATTTATAGAGTTGGTGGACTAAATTAGTTCTAGGTTTCCAAGAGGGACTAATTCCAATTTTCACTAAAAATTGAAGAACAAAAACATATTTAACCCTAAAACCTTTTAATTATTTGTAAACACTTTTACTTTTGGAATTGTAGACAATATTACAATATAATTTTGCAATATATGAAATTTTCATTTCCATATTATATGTTAGAAGTGTCGTATTTAATCTATTTTATTTTATTTATACTATTTTAGTAGAATAAATCTATTTTAATTATTACTTTTCAAATAAAATTATTAATATTTCATTTAAAATAACATCGTCTAAATGTATAAATAAAATTAAAATTATACTTTAAAATTATTTTTCATCATTCCACTTTTATAAACCTTGTTTAAACAAATTTATTTTGTACCAAACTTTTATAAATATGGCCTATAGAAATAAGCAACACAAAAAAATTGTTGCATTATATTGGCACAAAAATTGTTGCTATTGGAAAATCTTAAGCAACGTTTTTGAATTGTAGCACAGTAGGCAACAATTTTGAATTTCCTGGCCTAAACGAGAAAAAATTGTTGCCTCTAATATAGTTAGATCCTTAGGTTCACATGTGGCATTGTCATTGCTACATGGCAGAGCAATGCCACGTGTTAGTGTTACGGTCAAATGTGATTGTCTTGATTTTAATTTAGTCTCCATATATGTTTTCTTGATTCAATCTAGTCCATATTTATATGTCTTGAATTCAATTTTGTCCCAATTTCTTTTAATAATTAAAATTATTTTTTAATCCAATTTTTATAAGATTAAAACTACTTAAGTATAAATATTTTCACAAAATTAAGTAGTGATATTTATATTAAAATTTAGTGGTAAAATAAATTATTAACAAAATATGGTTTAATAATATACAATAATGTAATATGAAAAAGTCATTTTTAATAAAAAAAATTAGTATAACATTCATACAAATAATAAATTAGGTCTCAAATTGGAGAGAGAAAATATTGTTCTATTTTAAGAAAATAATATATTTAATAAAACATAAGTTAATAATATACAATAATGAAATATCTTAAAAAACCATTTTTAATAAAAAATATTAGTATAATATTTTTACAAATAATAAATTTTGTGCGAAATTGGAGATAAACAGTATTTCTTTATTTTGAAAGAAAAAAATGGGTGATTATATTGTTCTGCTAGTATAACATTTTCTACCACTAAATTTTAATGTAAATATCAGTACTTAATTTTGTAAAAATATTTATACATATTGAGTTTTAATCTTATGAAAAAAATGGATTAAAAAATATATTTCAATTATTAAAAAAATGGAAAAAATTGAATCAAAGAGACATAAGCATGGACTAAATTGAATCAAAGAGACATATATGGGCACTCTGTTAACGACGTCAATAATATTTTTCTAAAAAGGAACTAATTGAAACACTTTTTCAAGAGTTGGGATGCAATTGATATTTTTTTAAAAGAGGAGACCAAATTGACACATATCTACCAATGTAGGGAGCATCCGAGTATGAAACTTTATTTTTTCAATCAAGTCTCAATTTTTGTCAATTTTGTTCAATTTTTTCATTTTTTGGTAATGCCCATTAAATAAATAAAGTAATGATGGACTTTAATTATATGTATCATGAAAATCAACATTATAGTTGGGCAAAACATACTAAACTGCATTAAACTATTAAAAACTGCACTAAACTATAAAATAGTTCGTCTAAACTGTTGAAAAACAGTTCAAACAAATTGAACTAAATTGTTTTTTTTTTCTAATAAACTGATCTAAAATGAATTGCACTGCATTATTATATGAACTGAACTGTTACAAACTAAACTGTTTTACGAACTACCATTTTTGAACTGAACTGCACCATGTTAAAAAGTCATTTTTAATAAAGAAAATATTAGTATAACATTTATACAAAAAATAAATTTGGTCTCAAATTGGAGAGAGAAAATATTGTTCTATTTAAAAAAAATATTTAACAAAACATGAGTTAATAATATACAATAATGAAATATGTTAAAAATTAATTTTTAATAAAAAAATATTAGTATAACATTTTTACAAATAATAAATTTGGTATGAAATTGAAGAGAAACAATATTCTTTATTTTGCAAAAAAAAATGGGTGACTATATTGCTCTACTAGTATAACATTTTTTACCACTAAATTTTAATATATATATATATATATATATATATATCAATACTTAATTTTGTAAAAATAATTATACTTAATTAGTTTTAATCTTATGAAGAAAATTGATTAAAAAAATATATTTCAATTATTAAAAAATGGAAAAAATTAAATCAAAGAGACATAAGCAGGGCTAAATTGAATCAAAGAGACATATATGGGAACTAAATTGAAATCAAGACAATGATATTGGGTACTAACACTAAAATGAGTCATTACCCTGCCACGTGGCATTGCCTTAGTGCCACGTGTCACACTAGGGATCTGATACGTGGCAACTAAAAATTAAAAATAAAAAATTTTAAAAAATAAAAAACTAGAGATTGACACGTGGCACACCGTTAATGACGTCAATAATATTTTTCCAAAAGAACTAATTGACACACTTTTTCGAAAGTTGGGATGCAATTGAAATTATTTTAAAAGCGGAGACCAAATTAACATACCTCTACCAATCTAGGGAGCATCCAAGTAATTAAACTTTTTTTTTTCAGTCAAGTCTCAAATTTTGTCAATTTTGTTCAATTTTGTCATTTTTTGGACTTTAATTATATGTATAATGAAAATAAACATTATAGTTTGGCGAAACGTACTAAACTACATTGAATTATTAAAAACTCCACTGAACTACAAAATAGTTCGTCTAAAATGCACTGAATTGAAAAATAGTTCAAACGAACTGAACTAAATTGTTTTTTTTTCTAACAAACTAACTGAAATGATTTGCACTGCATTATAATATGAATTGAACTATTATAAACTAAATTATTTTACGAACTACACCGTTTTTGAACTGAACTATAATATTTTTGAACCATTTTTGAATTGAATTGTAATATTTTTGAACCAAAATGCACTGATTTTGAACTGAACTACACTAATTTTGAACTGAATTGCACTATTTTTGAACCAATTACACTGATTTTGAACCAATTGTATTATTTCTTATCTGAATTGTACTATTTTTGAACCGAATTGCAGTGGTTTTGAACTGAATTGCATTATTGTATTGAAGACAAACAAGGTCATCCATTTCTCAACAAAAGCAACATCATATGCATCATACTTCAATACACCAGAATAAAAATATTAATACATCTTAATACATATGTTCTCTTATAAACATTCAATCATCTAAATTAATAGCACTTGAATGTCCCACTTCATCAAGCTCTTTAGGATCCTCACCAAAAAGTATAGAGAAAGGTGCTCCTCTTAACCAATCTTTTGTGCAAACAAGTACTTGCACTATTTTAGGCGTTAGGCAACTACTACAAGGGCTAATCACACTTCCTCCTGTGCTGAATGCACACTCTGATGCTAAGGTAAAGATGGGAATGACTAACACCTCCCGAGCCATGTTTGCAAGGATGGGAAATCTAGTTGAATTAAACTTCCATCAATGTAAAACATCAAGTTCTACTAACTTTGTACAAGGTTCACGATCCTCTCTTAAATATTTATCAAACTCTTATATATAATCAAATCTACGTCTTGTAGCTTTTAGATAGAAACACATGTCATAAGGATCATCATCTTCATCGTCTAGTTGGGATTCTTGTTGGCTAGTTTGAGATCCCTCCCCAACCCCTTGATATTGTTCATAAAGTGTTTTTAAAGATGACAATAATTTTGATTTCAATTCACTGGTCATGCTAGATTCAAATATATAGTCAATGAAGTAATTAACAAAATCCAACTTACTCCTAGGGTCAAGCACAATAGAAATCAATAATAAGATATTAATTCCATTAGGATTTCCCCAATATTTATCATACATACCCTTCATCCTCAATGCCATCAATTTTATGCTCACATCACTACTCTCATATTATTGTTGAATCCTTTTACTAATTCCAAACACCTCAATTTACATATGACTGGTAACATATGAAGAACTAGAAATGCACATGGTAGAGTCATAAAACATCTTTAAAAATGGTAGAACAGACCTCACATATTCCCAGTCCTCTTCTAATGGCACACCACCATTACTTTTGGCCATTTCAACACCAAATTTCTTATCTTGCATATCTAGCAAGACAAAGACATCTTTGTACTTCAAGCTTGCCTCTAACATTAATTAAGTTAAATTCCACCTGGTTTCAACATCAAGGCAAACAAGACCTTTAAAAGAAATTCCCTCTTGTTCAAAACAAGCCTTGAATATAGCAAATCTAGTTGGAGAAGATTTCACATATTTAACTACACTCCGAATTTTTAAAATTGAATCTTTGATCTCTTTTAAACCATCCTTCACAATCAAACTTAATATATGTGCACAACAACGCATATAGACATATTCTCCCTTTAAGACAACATCCTTCTTTTGAAGTACTGCACCCTAACATCATTCGTTGTAGCATTATCCACGGTGACACTTAAGACTCTCTTCAACTCCTAATTATTCAAAGAAGTCTCAACATGTTTGGCAATGAGCTCCCTTGAATGAGCCGTTGTTTCAGAAAAATTCAAAATTTTCTTTTAAAGCTTTTAATCATTATGAAGAAAGTGAGTTGTTAAACTCATGTAGTTCAGGTTTTGGATTGAAGTCTAAGTGACTGTACTTAAGCAAACCCTTCCCTACTACTTTGATAGAAAAATTTTCAACTTTGCTTTTTCCTCTTCATAAAGTTCCCACATTTTACGCCTCAATGTAGTATGGGATGGGACTTCAAATCATGGCTGTAAGAACCATACAAAGTCAAGAAAGTCCTCATTTTCCACAAATCAAAAAGAAAACTTAGACTTCACAAACATCTTCACCAACTTCATTCGAGATGCATTTTGGTCAAATTTAGAAATAGTTGGTGAAGAATCAACACTAACCCTTTTTGTTGTAATTAAGCAACATAATATTTGTTAATGGACAAAAACCAAGATGGGGGTGAATTGGTTTATTAATAAAATTAATACTTTTAAATTTTTTCCAAATTTTACCGTTTAAATTAAATCCTTAGTTCCTTTAAATGCAAAAACAGATAAATTAAAGAGACATGGAAGAAGATTCAACACAGATATTTATACTGGTTCAAATTAAAAGATCTTACGTCCATTTATTAATCTCTTTAAACAAAGAGATTAACTTAATAATTATAAAGATCAGAGTACAATCAGATTAAAGAGAATAAGAAAAGAAAACACGTCACTTGAAGAACAAGAGATGAAAAAGTAAACTTCCTCTAAATTACAAAGAGAACTTGACCAACTTTCATAGCAACAACAACAACACCCAATCTCCTAGAAACCCCTCTTAGGAAAAGTTATTTCTTCACTCATACTAGGCTTTTCAAAGCTCTTTTAAGAACATTCAGAGAACTCTTTGCAAACACAACACTAGAACTCTAGCTCTCACAAAGGTGTTTTACAAATGAAAAAATGAGTTTTATTTAAATCCATTTGAAACCTAAGTTAAGCCACTTGTTTCTACTATAAACTTGGTATAATTGGTGGTGAACTTGGTGAACTTACCTAACCTGACGAGTTTGCAATCAAGTTGGGGAATTCTAAGGAAAAATATTTTAAACCCAAAATGTCAATAGCCATGGTCGTTGAGTGTGCAAAAATGAAAAAAAAAGCAACATCGTGATTATATTAGGTTTTCATTCTACACCCCGCTTGTGTGTTAATTTTTTTTAATCACCAAGCAATTTTCTCCTCACTGCGCCATCGTTGGCTTGCCGCTCGTCGCATCATCGCTAGCTTACTACACCATCATTCGCTTGTCACGTTGTTGTAGTTGTCTCCATTTCATTCTTCTCAGTTTGAGAGAGGGAGTTAGAGAAAGTTACGATTCTAGAATCAATACCAGAGATATTATGTCAATAATATTATCCCAATATCCTTGATATTATGCCCGTGTATTATTTCTCACGTGTGCAGCCATCATTAAAAATTATTACCTATATTATTTATTGTATTCAATGATGACTTTATTATAGAGATTATGATTATACTATATTGTGTTTATATAAACACAACATCTGCAATACAAAAGCACTGTAATATTTCTCTATTTTATCCTTCGTGGTATTAGAGCACTTAAGCTTGAAGGCTCTCGATCCAATTATGTCTTCCACAACCAACACAAATAAAAAAAAATGGCCTACCCATAATTGTTTATGTCAGGTTGGACATAAATAATTATCTCCTATGGAAGTCACTAGTTCTTCCATTGATAAGAGGTTGCAAACTTGATGGCTACATACTAGGAAAAAAAGAATGCCCAGAACCGTTTGTCACTACAAGTAACAAAACTCAGAAAACTAATCTTGACTATGAAGAGTGGATTGCACAAGATTAAGCTCTTCTAGGGTGGCTAAGAAATTCAATGACCATTGATATTGCAACACAGTTGTTGCACTGTGAAAACTTCCAAGGAACTTTGGGATGAAGCCCAAAGCATAGCAAGTGCACACACACAATCAAGGACAATCTATCTCAAATCAAAATTTCATAACACTCACAAAGGAGAAATGAAGATGGATCAATATCTTCTCAAAATGAAGAACCTTGCTAATAAATTAAAGCTGGCAGGATAACCAATCTCCAACTCAGATTTGATGATTCAAACGCTGAATGGAGTGGATGTTGATTACAATTCGGTGGTGGTCAAATTATCTGATCAAATCAACCTTAGTTGGGTTGATCTACAAGCCCAACTATTGGCTTTTGAAAGCAGAATAGAACAACTGAACAATTTCAATAATCTTTCAATGAATACTTCAGCAAACCTTGCAACCAAAACTGATTTAAGAAGCAACAAACCAGGGACACAAGGTAATTATGGGGGATCTAACTTTAGAGGAGGTAAAGGAAAAGGTAGATCTAAACCAATATGTCAGGTATGTAACAAGATCGAACACATAGTAGTGAATTGCTTTTATCGTTATGATAAGTCATACACAGGTTCAAATCATAATGCTAAAAATAACAAGAGACAAATTCACAGTGCTTTCATAGCTCCCTCTACCACAACCAAGGCTATGAATGGTACTTTGATAGTGGAGCTAGCAATAATGTGACCCATCAAAATGAGAAACTTAAAGATCTCAATGAAAACAATGGTAAGAATTCTTCTCTCTTAGTTGGAAATGGTGAAAGATTGAAAATATTGGCCTCGGGCACAACCAAATTGAATAACTTCAACTTGCATAATGTTCTATATGTTCCAAAAATAACAAAAAAATTGTTGAGTGTATCTAAGCTAATTGTCGACAATAATGCCCTTGTTGAATTTGATGCAAACTACTGTTATGTGGATTACAGCAGGTTCACTTGGATTTTCCCTTTCAAACGAAAATCAGAAATAATGCATGTTTTCACTCAATTCAAAAACCCAAATGAAAGTCCTTATTCATTGTTATTTGGAAAGAAACTTGATTATGATGCTCTAAAGTCGTTTGATTGTGCCTACTATCCTTGCCTTAAACCATACAATCAACACAAACTTTAATTCCACACTACATAGTGTGTATTCTTGGGATACAACAAACCTCACAAGGGTTATAAGTGTCTAAACTCTTATGGCAGAATTTTCATCTCAAGACATGTGGTCTTTAATGAGAATCAATTTCCTTTCCATGATGGCTTTCTTGACACAAGAAATTCATTAAAAATGATGACTGGAACAATCCCTATTGTTCTTCCTTCTTGATGTGATCCCACCAAGCACACATGATCCTTCAAGCCCAACACCCAATGGAAGCCCATTGAGAGGCCCAACAACAAGGTCTATGATGAGAAAGATTCAAATGGGTATTCCTCTAAATGACCATCAAGACCAAAGCTTCCATACATTATTCACATGGGCTAAGGAAATCACCAAGATATGAAGGATTACATGTAATTGTAGTAGAATAGAATTTATTTTGGGCCAATGTTTAGGCCTTGCTTTCTAATAATACATAAGACATGGAAGGAACATAGGATGGGGGTGCAAATTGGGCTTGGCCCATTCCTCTTCATGCATGGCCGAGACTATCAAGGCAAGGCAAGGAGGCTCATTTGCTTCATGGTTTGACTAAAGTTTGTCATCACATCCAAAGGCAAGAACACTTCTTGTTCTTCAAGCCAAGATCCAAGGGGCGTGACATTGCCTCCTTCTCCAAGCTTTCACCGACGTCCAAGATCAAAGCCCACTCCATCCAATGGCTCTCCTTCCTCATGTGTAAAATGACTTCATATAAAAGCCAAAATCTCACTCATTTGTATCACTCTTGAAGTTTTGTGCAACAGAAGCCAATGAGTTGAGAACACTCCTCACTATTGCCACTTGAGAGTCATCTTTTATAGAGTTTACTCTATTTTCCTATAACCCCCTTCCTAAGCTAGAGCTACTTCTAAATCACTCACCCTTTTACCTATCCATTGCAAGCAAGAGCCTACAAACTTGTCTTCCACTCTTCCATGCTTCCTCCATCATTTCGCTGCACTTGGAGCTCTATGTCTCGACCAAGCTCCATCACTTCTTGTCCTGTAGGTACCACTACAACCCACACAGTTGACCAACTCACATGGAGGTGAATCATCAAGAAGGTGGCTTACTTTCCAATGAATAACAACCAACTCTCGATGACTTAACTGTTAATGATGATCAACCAATGCTCAATGATATCTCTATTCATGTAGATGATGCAACCTCACATGTAAATGACACACCAGAAGACACACTAGAAGAAAATAACCAACAGACTTAGCAGGACAACACGCATTGGATGCAAACTAGAAGCAAGACAAGGATCTACAAGCCAAAACTTCCCTATATAGGGCTGTCATAAACATAAATAGAAGACAAGGAACCAAAAAATGTTAGTGAAGCTCTACTCAGTCCAAAATAGAAAGAAACCATGGATGTAGAATTTAAAGCTTTAGCAGCTAATCATACTTGGACGTTGGTACCATTTCAGGGGCAAAATACCATCATAGACTCCAAGTGGGCCTTTAAAACTAAATACAAGGCAGATGGCTCAATTGAACAAAGGAAAGCAAGATTGGTTGCCAAAGGTTTTCAACAAACTGCGAGTCTCGACTATGATGAAACCTTCAGTCCAGTGGTCAAGTCCAGCACGATAAGAATTGTCCAATCCATTGTAGTACATTTAAATTGGGAGGTTAGGCAATTAGACATAAATAATGCATTCTTGAATGGCAATCTCAAAGAAAATGTGGTCATGCATCAACCTGAAGGATATACAGATTCAACCAAGCCAAGCCACATATGCAAATTAAACAAGGAAATTTACGGACTAAAGCAAGCCCCAAGGTTTTGGTATGACAAGTTAAAAGACACTTTATTGAGATAGGGCTTTCAAAACAACAAGAGTGATTCGTCATTGTTTGTTCTTAGAGAAAATGATCATATCATACTTCTTCTTATATATGTTGATGACATAATAATTACAGGGAGCAACAATAAATCTTTAGAGAATTTCATTACTCAATTAAACATTGCTTTCTCTCTCAAAGACCTTGGCCTTCTACACTACTTCTTGAGAATTGAAGTACACAGAGATGTTGGTGGAATGTACCTTAAACAAAAAAGTACATTAGAGATCTACTCAAGAAGTTTAATATGGAAAAAGCTTTATCTTTCCCTACACCAATGGTAACAAGGAAACAATTCACTACTAAAGGAGAACTTATTACTAACCCTACACTATACAAACAGGCTATAGGTGCATTAAAATATCTGACCAACACTCGACCATATATAACATTTTCTGTCAATAAACTCAGGCAATATATAAGTTCCCCAACTATAGATCATTGGCAAGGAATAAAAAGAATATTGAGATATCTCCATGGCATAACAAATATTTGTCTTCATATCAAACCCTCAATCGATCTTGATATAGCTGATTCTTTGATGTAGATTGGGCCACTAGCATAGATGATAGGAAGTCCATAGTAGGGCATTGTGTTTTCCTTAGAGAGACATTGATCTCGTGGGCCTCAAGAAAACAAAAAGTGGTGTCATGGTCAAGTACTGAGTTAGAATATAGTTTAGCTGATCTAGCAGTAGAAGTAACTTGATCAAATCACTTCTAGACGAGCCTAAATTTCCTATGCCTATAAAGTCGGTTTTGTGGTGTGATAACTTGAGTGCTAAGGCACTGGCATCCAATACAATTATGCATGCTCGGTCTAAACATATTGAGATAGATGTTCACTACATTGATGATCAAGTGCTTTAGAATCAAGTCACAATAGCATATGTCCCACAACAGATCAAATTGTAGATTGTTTAACCAAACCTCTCACACACACAAGGTTCAACATTTTGAGAGACAAACTTGGGATGACTGAGTCACCTCAATTTGAGAGAGGGAGTTAGAGAAAGTTACGATTCTAATTATTAGAATCAATACCAGAGATATTATGTTAATAATATTATCCCAATATCCCTGATATTATGCCAGTGTATTATTTCTCATGTGTGCAACGATCATTAAAATTTGTTACCTATATTGTTTATTGTATTCAATGTTGACTTTATTATAGAGATTATGATTGTATTGTATTGTGTTTATATAAACATAACATCTGCAATACAAAAGCACTGCAATATTTTTTCATTTTATCTTTCAAGTGTGATGAGTCCTCTTCTCCATTTTGAAGGCTAGGTTTTTCTTATTGTCTATTATTGTACAACACCATTTATCAAGAAGGAAATTTTATTCTTTGGTGATATGTTTCAACTTTTAAGGGGAAGGAAAGTAATAATATATATTATATATTAGGTTTTTTAATTTCACTTTTTAATTAGGCATTAATATTTTTAATTTTCCTTTCTAATTAGGAATTAGGAATTTCTTTTGTTCTTTAATAGTACTATAATATATTATAGTACTATTAAAGAACAAAAGAAATTCCTAATTCCTAATTAGAAAGGAAAATTAAAAATATTAATGCCTAATTAAAAAGTGAAATTAAAAAACCTAATATATAATATATATTATTACTTTCCTTCCCCTTAAAAGTTGAAACATATCACCAAAGAATAAAATTTCCTTCTTGATAAATGGTGTTGTACAATAATAGACAATAAGAAAAACCTAGCCTTCAAAATGGAGAAGAGGACTCATCACACTTGAAAGATAAAATGAAAAAATATTGCAGTGCTTTTGTATTGCAGATGTTATGTTTATATAAACACAATACAATACAATCATAATCTCTATAATAAAGTCAACATTGAATACAATAAACAATATAGGTAACAAATTTTAATGATCGTTGCACACATGAGAAATAATACACTGGCATAATATCAGGGATATTGGGATAATATTATTAACATAATATCTCTGGTATTGATTCTAATAATTAGAATCGTAACTTTCTCTAACTCCCTCTCTCAAATTGAGGTGACTCAGTCATCCCAAGTTTGTCTCTCAAAATGTTGAACCTTGTGTGTGTGAGAGGTTTGGTTAAACAATCTACAATTTGATCTGTTGTGGGACATATGCTATTGTGACTTGATTCTAAAGCACTTGATCATCAATGTAGTGAACATCTATCTCAATATGTTTAGACCGAGCATGCATAATTGTATTGGATGCCAGTGCCTTAGCACTCAAGTTATCACACCACAAAACCGACTTTATAGGCATAGGAAATTTAGGCTCGTCTAGAAGTGATTTGATCAAGTTACTTCTACTGCTAGATCAGCTAAACTATATTCTAACTCAGTACTTGACCATGACACCACTTTTTGTTTTCTTGAGGCCCACGAGATCAATGTCTCTCTAAGGAAAACACAATGCCCTACTATGGACTTCCTATCATCTATGCTAGTGGCCCAATCTACATCAAAGAATCAGCTATATCAAGATCGATTGAGGGTTTGATATGAAGACAAATATTTGTTATGCCATGGAGATATCTCAATATTCTTTTTATTCCTTGCCAATGATCTATAGTTGGGGAACTTATATATTGCCTGAGTTTATTGACAGAAAATGTTATATATGGTCGAGTGTTGGTCAGATATTTTAATGCACCTATAGCCTGTTTGTATAGTGTAGGGTTAGTAATAAGTTCTCCTTTAGTAGTGAATTGTTTCCTTGTTACCATTGGTGTAGGGAAAGATAAAGCTTTTTCCATATTAAACTTCTTGAGTAGATCTCTAATGTACTTTTTTGTTTAAGGTACATTCCACCAACATCTCTGTGTACTTCAATTCTCAAGAAGTAGTGTAGAAGGCCAAGGTCTTTGAGAGAGAAAGCAATGTTTAATTGAGTAATGAAATTCTCTAAAGATTTATTGTTGCTCCCTGTAATTATTATGTCATCAACATATATAAGAAGAAGTATGATATGATCATTTTCTCTAAGAACAAACAATGACGAATCACTCTTGTTGTTTTGAAAGCCCTATCTCAATAAAGTGTCTTTTAACTTGTCATACCAAAACCTTGGGGCTTGCTTTAGTCCGTAAATTTCCTTGTTTAATTTGCATATGTGGCTTGGCTTGGTTGAATCTGTATATCCTTCAGGTTGATGCATGACCACATTTTCTTTGAGATTGCCATTCAAGAATGCATTATTTATGTCTAATTGCCTAACCTCCCAATTTAAATGTACTACAATGGATTGGACAATTCTTATCGTGCTGGACTTGACCACTGGACTGAAGGTTTCATCATAGTCGAGACTCGCAGTTTGTTGAAAACCTTTGGCAACCAATCTTGCTTTCCTTTGTTCAATTGAGCCATCTGCCTTGTATTTAGTTTTAAAGGCCCACTTGGAGTCTATGATGGTATTTTGCCCCTGAAATGGTACCAACGTCCAAGTATGATTAGCTGCTAAAGCTTTAAATTCTACATCCATGGTTTCTTTCTATTTTGGACTGAGTAGAGCTTCACTAACATTTTTTGGTTCCTTGTCTTCTATTTATGTTTATGACAGCCCTATATAGGGAAGTTTTGGCTTGTAGATCCTTGTCTTGCTTCTAGTTTGCATCCAATGCGTGTTGTCCTGCTAAGTCTGTTGGTTATTTTCTTCTAGTGTGTCTTCTGGTGTGTCATTTACATGTGAGGTTGCATCATCTACATGAATAGAGATATCATTGAGCATTGGTTGATCATCATTAACAGTTAAGTCATCGAGAGTTGGTTGTTATTCATTGGAAAGTAAGCCACCTTCTTGATGATTCACCTCCATGTGAGTTGGTCAACTGTGTGGGTTGTAGTGGTACCTACAGGACAAGAAGTGATGGAGCTTGGTCGAGACATAGAGCTCCAAGTGCAGCGAAATGATGGAGGAAGCATGGAAGAGTGGAAGACAAGTTTGTAGGCTCTTGCTTGCAATGGATAGGTAAAAGGGTGAGTGATTTAGAAGTAGCTCTAGCTTAGGAAGGGGGTTATAGGAAAATAGAGTAAACTCTATAAAAGATGACTCTCAAGTGGCAATAGTGAGGAGTGTTCTCAACTCATTGGCTTCTGTTGCACAAAACTTCAAGAGTGATACAAATGAGTGAGATTTTGGCTTTTATATGAAGTCATTTTACACATGAGGAAGGAGAGCCATTGGATGGAGTGGGCTTTGATCTTGGACGTCGGTGAAAGCTTGGAGAAGGAGGCAATGTCACGCCCCTTGGATCTTGGCTTGAAGAACAAGAAGTGTTCTTGCCTTTGGATGTGATGACAAACTTTAGTCAAACCATGAAGCAAATGAGCCTCCTTGCCTTGCCTTGATAGTCTCGGCCATGCATGAAGAGGAATGGGCCAAGCCCAATTTGCACCCCCATCCTATGTTCCTTCCATGTCTTATGTATTATTAGAAAGCAAGGCCTAAACATTGGCCCAAAATAAATTCTATTCTACTACAATTACATGTAATCCTTCATATCTTGGTGATTTCCTTAGCCCATGTGAATAATGTATGGAAGCTTTGGTCTTGATGGTCATTTAGAGGAATACCCATTTGAATCTTTCTCATCATAGACCTTGTTGTTGGGCCTCTCAATGGGCTTCCATTGGGTGTTGGGCTTGAAGGATCATGTGTGCTTGGTGGGATCACATCAAGAAGGAAGAACAATAGGGATTGTTCCAGTCATCATTTTTAATGAATTTCTTGTGTCAAGAAAGCCATCATGGAAAGGAAATTGATTCTCATTAAAGACCACATGTCTTGAGATGAAAATTCTGCCATAAGAGTTTAGACACTTATAACCCTTGTGAGGTTTGTTGTATCCCAAGAATACACACTATGTAGTGTGGAATTAAAGTTTGTGTTGATTGTATGGTTTAAGGCAAGGATAGTAGGCACAATCAAACGACTTTAGAGCATCATAATCAAGTTTCTTTCCAAATAACAATGAATAAGGACTTTCATTTGGGTTTTTGAATTGAGTGAAAACATGCATTATTTCTGATTTTCGTTTGAAAGGGAAAATCCAAGTGAACCTGCTGTAATCCACATAACAGTAGTTTGCATCAAATTCAACAAGGGCATTATTGTCGACAATTAGCTTAGATACACTCAACAATTTTTTTGTTATTTTTGGAACATATAGAACATTATGCAAGTTGAAGTTATTCAATTTGGTTGTGCCCGAGGCCAATATTTTCAATCTTTCACCATTTCCAACTAAGAGAGAAGAATTCTTACCATTGTTTTCATTGAGATCTTTAAGTTTCTCATTTTGATGGGTCACATTATTGCTAGCTCCACTATCAAAGTACCATTCATAGCCTTGGTTGTGGTAGAGGGAGCTATGAAAGCACTGTGAATTTGTCTCTTGTTATTTTTAGCATTATGATTTGAACCTGTGTATGACTTATCATAACGATAAAAGCAATTCACTACTATGTGTTCGATCTTGTTACATACCTGACATATTGGTTTAGATCTACCTTTTCCTTTACCTCCTCTAAAGTTAGATCCCCCATAATTACCTTGTGTCCCTGGTTTGTTGCTTCTTAAATCAGTTTTGGTTGCAAGGTTTGCTGAAGTATTCATTGAAAGATTATTGAAATTGTTCAGTTGTTCTATTCTGCTTTCAAAAGCCAATAGTTGGGCTTGTAGATCAACCCAACTAAGGTTGATTTGATCAGATAATTTGACCACCACCGAATTGTAATCAACATCCACTCCATTCAGCGTTTGAATCATCAAATCTGAGTTGGAGATTGGTTATCCTGCCAGCTTTAATTTATTAGCAAGGTTCTTCATTTTGAGAAGATATTGATCCATCTTCATTTCTCCTTTGTGAGTGTTATGAAATTTTGATTTGAGATAGATTGTCCTTGATTGTGTGTGTGCACTTGCTATGCTTTGGGCTTCATCCCAAAGTTCCTTGGAAGTTTTCACAGTGCAACAACTGTGTTGCAATATCAATGGTCATTGAATTTCTTAGCCACCCTAGAAGAGCTTAATCTTGTGCAATCCACTCTTCATAGTCAAGATTAGTTTTCTGAGTTTTGTTACTTGTAGTGACAAACGGTTCTGGGCATTCTTTTTTTCCTAGTATGTAGCCATCAAGTTTGCAACCTCTTATCAATGGAAGAACTAGTGACTTCCATAGGAGATAATTATTTATGTCCAACCTGACATAAACAATTATGGGTAGGCCATTTTTTTTTATTTGTGTTGGTTGTGGAAGACATAATTGGATCGAGAGCCTTCAAGCTTAAGTGCTCTAATACCACGAAGGATAAAATAGAGAAATATTACAGTGCTTTTGTATTGCAGATGTTGTGTTTATATAAACACAATATAGTATAATCATAATCTCTATAATAAAGTCATCATTGAATACAATAAATAATATAGGTAATAATTTTTAATGATGGCTGCACACGTGAGAAATAATACACGGGCATAATATCAAGGATATTGGGATAATATTATTGACATAATATCTCTGGTATTGATTCTAGAATCGTAACTTTCTCTAACTCCCTCTCTCAAACTGAGAAGAATGAAATGGAGACAACTACAACAACGTGACAAGCGAATGATGGTGTAGTAAGCTAGCGATGATGCGACGAGCGGCAAGCCAACGATGGCGCAGTGAGGAGAAAATTGCTTGGTGATTAAAAAAAATTAACACACAAGCGGGGTGTAGAATGAAAACCTAATATAATCACGATGTTGCTTTTTTTTTCATTTTTGCACACTCAACGACCATGGCTATTGACATTTTGGGTTTAAAATATTTTTCCTTAGAATTCCCCAACTTGATTGCAAACTCGTCAGGTTAGGTAAGTTCACCAAGTTCACCACCAATTATACCAAGTTTATAGTAGAAACAAGTGGCTTAACTTAGGTTTCAAATGGATTTAAATAAAACTCATTTTTTCATTTGTAAAACACCTTTGTGAGAGCTAGAGTTCTAGTGTTGTGTTTGCAAAGAGTTCTCTGAATGTTCTTAAAAGAGCTTTGAAAAGCCTAGTATGAGTGAAGAAATAACTTTTCCTAAGAGGGGTTTCTAGGAGATTGGGTGTTGTTGTTGTTGCTATGAAAGTTGGTCAAGTTCTCTTTGTAATTTAGAGGAAGTTTACTTTTTCATCTCTTGTTCTTCAAGTGACGTGTTTTCTTTTCTTATTCTCTTTAATCTGATTGTACTCTGATCTTTATAATTATTAAGTTAATCTCTTTGTTTAAAGAGATTAATAAATGGACGTAAGATCTTTTAATTTGAACCAGTATAAATATCTGTGTTGAATCTTCTTCCATGTCTCTTTAATTTATCTGTTTTTGCATTTAAAGGAACTAAGGATTTAATTTAAACGGTAAAATTTGGAAAAAATTTAAAAGTATTAATTTTATTAATAAACCAATTCACCCCCATCTTGGTTTTTGTCCATTAACAAATATTATGTTGCTTAATTACAACAAAAAGGGTTAGTGTTGATTCTTCACCAACTATTTCTAAATTTGACCAAAATGCATCTCGAATGAAGTTGGTGAAGATGTTTGTGAAGTCTAAGTTTTCTTTTTGATTTGTGGAAAATGAGGACTTTCTTGACTTTGTATGGTTCTTACAGCCATGATTTGAAGTCCCATCCCATACTACATTGAGGCGTAAAATGTGGGAACTTTATGAAGAGGAAAAAGCAAAGTTGAAAATTTTTCTATCAAAGTAGTAGGGAAGGGTTTGCTTAAGTACAGTCACTTAGACTTCAATCCAAAACCTGAACTACATGAGTTTAACAACTCACTTTCTTCATAATGATTAAAAGCTTTAAAAGAAAATTTTGAATTTTTCTGAAACAACGGCTCATTCAAGGGAGCTCATTGCCAAACATGTTGAGACTTCTTTGAATAATTAGGAGTTGAAGAGAGTCTTAAGTGTCACCGTGGATAATGCTACAACGAATGATGTTAGGGTGCAGTACTTCAAAAGAAGGATGTTGTCTTAAAGGGAGAATATGTCTATATGCGTTGTTGTGCACATATATTAAGTTTGATTGTGAAGGATGGTTTAAAAGAGATCAAAGATTCAATTTTAAAAATTCGGAGTGTAGTTAAATATGTGAAATCTTCTCCAACTAGATTTGCTATATTCAAGGCTTGTTTTGAACAAGAGGGAATTTCTTTTAAAGGTCTTGTTTGCCTTGATGTTGAAACCAGGTGGAATTTAACTTAATTAATGTTAGAGGCAAGCTTGAAGTACAAAGATGTCTTTGTCTTGCTAGATATGCAAGATAAGAAATTTGGTGTTGAAATGGCCAAAAGTAATGGTGGTGTGCCATTAGAAGAGGACTGGGAATATGTGAGGTCTGTTCTACCATTTTTAAAGATGTTTTATGACTCTACCATGTGCATTTCTAGTTCTTCATATGTTACCAGTCATATGTAAATTGAGGTGTTTGGAATTAGTAAAAGGATTCAACAATAATATGAGAGTAGTGATGTGAGCATAAAATTGATGGCATTGAGGATGAAGGGTATGTATGATAAATATTGGGGAAATCCTAATGGAATTAATATCTTATTATTGATTTCTATTGTGCTTGACCCTAGGAGTAAGTTGGATTTTGTTAATTACTTCATTGACTATATATTTGAATCTAGCATGACCAGTGAATTGAAATCAAAATTATTGTCATCTTTAAAAACACTTTATGAACAATATCAAGGGGTTGGGGAGGGATCTCAAACTAGCCAACAAGAATCCCAACTAGACGATGAAGATGATGATCCTTATGACATGTGTTTCTATCTAAAAGCTACAAGACGTAGATTTGATTATATATAAGAGTTTGATAAATATTTAAGAGAGGATCGTGAACCTTGTACAAAGTTAGTAGAACTTGATGTTTTACATTGATGGAAGTTTAATTCAACTAGATTTCCCATCCTTGCAAACATGGCTCGGGAGGTGTTAGTCATTCCCATCTTTACCTTAGCATCAGAGTGTGCATTCAGCACAGGAGGAAGTGTGATTAGCCCTTGTAGTAGTTGCCTAACGCCTAAAATAGTGCAAGTACTTGTTTGCACAAAAGATTGGTTAAGAGGAGCACCTTTCTCTATACTTTTTGGTGAGGATCCTAAAGAGCTTGATGAAGTGGGACATTCAAGTGCTATTAATTTAGATGATTGAATGTTTATAAGAGAACATATGTATTAAGATGTATTAATATTTTTATTCTGGTGTATTGAAGTATGATGCATATGATGTTGCTTTTGTTGAGAAATGGATGACCTTGTTTGTCTTCAATACAATAATGCAATTCAGTTCAAAACCACTGCAATTCGGTTCAAAAATAGTACAATTCAGATAAGAAATAATACAATTGGTTCAAAATCAGTGTAATTGGTTCAAAAATAGTGCAATTCAGTTCAAAATTAGTGTAGTTCAGTTCAAAATCAGTGCATTTTGGTTCAAAAATATTACAATTCAATTCAAAAATGGTTCAAAAATATTATAGTTCAGTTCAAAAACGGTGTAGTTCGTAAAATAATTTAGTTTATAATAGTTCAATTCATATTATAATGCAGTGCAAATCATTTCAGTTAGTTTGTTAGAAAAAAAAACAATTTAGTTCAGTTCGTTTGAACTATTTTTCAATTCAGTGCATTTTAGACGAACTATTTTGTAGTTCAGTGGAGTTTTTAATAATTCAATGTAGTTTAGTACGTTTCGCCAAACTATAATGTTTATTTTCATTATACATATAATTAAAGTCCAAAAAATGACAAAATTGAACAAAATTGACAAAATTTGAGACTTGACTGAAAAAAAAAAGTTTAATTACTTGGATGCTCCCTAGATTGGTAGAGGTATGTTAATTTGGTCTCCGCTTTTAAAATAATTTCAATTGCATCCCAACTTTCGAAAAAGTGTGTCAATTAGTTCTTTTGGAAAAATATTATTGACGTCATTAACGGTGTGCCACGTGTCAATCTCTAGTTTTTTATTTTTTAAAATTTTTTATTTTTAATTTTTAGTTGCCACGTATCAGATCCCTAGTGTGACACGTGGCACTAAGGCAATGCCACGTGGCAGGGTAATGACTCATTTTAGTGTTAGTACCCAATATCATTGTCTTGATTTCAATTTAGTTCCCATATATGTCTCTTTGATTCAATTTAGCCCTGCTTATGTCTCTTTGATTTAATTTTTTCCATTTTTTAATAATTGAAATATATTTTTTTAATCAATTTTCTTCATAAGATTAAAACTAATTAAGTATAATTATTTTTACAAAATTAAGTATTGATATATATATATATATATATATATATATTAAAATTTAGTGGTAAAAAATGTTATACTAGTAGAGCAATATAGTCACCCATTTTTTTTTGCAAAATAAAGAATATTGTTTCTCTTCAATTTCATACCAAATTTATTATTTGTAAAAATGTTATACTAATATTTTTTTATTAAAAATTAATTTTTAACATATTTCATTATTGTATATTATTAACTCATGTTTTGTTAAATATTTTTTTTAAATAGAACAATATTTTCTCTCTCCAATTTGAGACCAAATTTATTTTTTGTATAAATGTTATACTAATATTTTCTTTATTAAAAATGACTTTTTAACATGGTGCAGTTCAGTTCAAAAATGGTAGTTCGTAAAACAGTTTAGTTTGTAACAGTTCAGTTCATATAATAATGCAGTGCAATTCATTTTAGATCAGTTTATTAGAAAAAAAAAACAATTTAGTTCAATTTGTTTGAACTGTTTTTCAACAGTTTAGACGAACTATTTTATAGTTTAGTGCAGTTTTTAATAGTTTAATGCAGTTTAGTATGTTTTGCCCAACTATAATGTTGATTTTCATGATACATATAATTAAAGTCCATCATTACTTTATTTATTTAATGGGCATTACCAAAAAATGAAAAAATTGAACAAAATTGACAAAAATTGAGACTTGATTGAAAAAATAAAGTTTCATACTCGGATGCTCCCTACATTGGTAGATATGTGTCAATTTGGTCTCCTCTTTTAAAAAAATATCAATTGCATCCCAACTCTTGAAAAAGTGTTTCAATTAGTTCCTTTTTAGAAAAATATTATTGACGTCGTTAACAGAGTGCCCATATATGTCTCTTTGATTCAATTTAGTCCATGCTTATGTCTCTTTGATTCAATTTTTTCCATTTTTTTAATAATTGAAATATATTTTTTAATCCATTTTTTTCATAAGATTAAAACTCAATATGTATAAATATTTTTACAAAATTAAGTACTGATATTTACATTAAAATTTAGTGGTAGAAAATGTTATACTAGCAGAACAATATAATCACCCATTTTTTTCTTTCAAAATAAAGAAATACTGTTTATCTCCAATTTCGCACAAAATTTATTATTTGTAAAAATATTATACTAATATTTTTTATTAAAAATGGTTTTTTAAGATATTTCATTATTGTATATTATTAACTTATGTTTTATTAAATATATTATTTTCTTAAAATAGAACAATATTTTCTCTCTCCAATTTGAGACCTAATTTATTATTTGTATGAATGTTATACTAATTTTTTTTATTAAAAATGACTTTTTCATATTACATTATTGTATATTATTAAACCATATTTTGTTAATAATTTATTTTACCACTAAATTTTAATATAAATATCACTACTTAATTTTGTGAAAATATTTATACTTAAGTAGTTTTAATCTTATAAAAATTGGATTAAAAAATAATTTTAATTATTAAAAGAAATTGGGACAAAATTGAATTCAAGACATATAAATATGGACTAGATTGAATCAAGAAAACATATATGGAGACTAAATTAAAATCAAGACAATCACATTTGACCGTAACACTAACACGTGGCATTGCTCTGCCATGTAGCAATGACAATGCCACATGTGAACCTAAGGATCTAACTATATTAGAGGCAACAATTTTTTCTCGTTTAGGCCAGGAAATTCAAAATTGTTGCCTACTGTGCTACAATTCAAAAACGTTGCTTAAGATTTTCCAATAGCAACAATTTTTGTGCCAATATAATGCAACAATTTTTTTGTGTTGCTTATTTCTATAGGCCATATTTATAAAAGTTTGGTACAAAATAAATTTGTTTAAACAAGGTTTATAAAAGTGGAATGATGAAAAATAATTTTAAAGTATAATTTTAATTTTATTTATACATTTAGACGATGTTATTTTAAATGAAATATTAATAATTTTATTTGAAAAGTAATAATTAAAATAGATTTATTCTACTAAAATAGTATAAATAAAATAAAATAGATTAAATACGACACTTCTAACATATAATATGGAAATGAAAATTTCATATATTGCAAAATTATATTGTAATATTGTCTACAATTCCAAAAGTAAAAGTGTTTACAAATAATTAAAAGGTTTTAGGGTTAAATATGTTTTTGTTCTTCAATTTTTAGTGAAAATTGGAATTAGTCCCTCTTGGAAACCTAGAACTAATTTAGTCCACCAACTCTATAAATACGTGAATTTAGTCCTTTTAACCAAATTTTATGTTCTCCAAAATAACAAAATAAAAAGTATAATTTATCTTGCACTTTAATTCCTCTTCATCTTTATATACCATTTAGATTTTTTATCATTCTTCATCCTCTTGATCTTCACCAACATCCCTACACAAAAATAGTCCAATTTATCCCTTATCCAAATCCCAACTAATAAAACAAAAATAATGCAAGTCTTAACTAATAAAACAACAATATATAATGTAGAGGAATTCATCTCTTCAATAGTGTTTCACCATATATAAACAACAAAACTTACATAATTACAATTATATACCAATTTCTTGGTTTGGATATCTACACCAACAAACAAGTACTTAAGTTCAATTATATTATTATAATATTTTATCTTTCTCTCCAAGGAGATAGTAAATGAACCATGCACTAAGTTGCAAAATGGCAATAAAGGCTGTAGCACAATTAATTAAAAAAACCATATATATGTTTAAACATTCAGCATAAACAAAATGGTAATAAAGCCAATACCACAATAAATCTAGTAGCATAATTATTTATCAATATATACATTCGTAAACATCAATCAGTGGCAGAATTCAGCAGCACTAGCATAAATCTAGTACCTATAATACATTACTGACCAAGCTTCAACAATAGTTTTGTCCATAAGAGTATAAATATTGAATTTATGGTTAACTATACCTATAGTTGATAATCATTTGAATTAGGATTATATGTTGATGCATATGAATAAGGTCCTTCTGCATTGCTTTCTTTTCCCAAAAGACGTGTCATCAATTCATTTATATAATCATCATCTAATTATTGATTTTGTTGCTTGAGCATGAATTTCATCATTGCCTTCATACTATTCATTTTTTCTTCTTGTACGCTACTCATTTTAGCTTCACATTATTTTTTAACAGAAGCAATGCTTTCACTTCTTTTGAACATGGTAGGTGTCATAATCCTTCCACAGCAACACACACGACCTAGCTTTTCTTTCCCAAGCAAAGATTAAATTTTTTTTTTCCAATGACTTATTTGAATTTTCAATGGAAGTTTGAAGTGTAGCCTAATAGAAAAAAACAATGAAGACTAATCAATTTTAAATTTTAGACATACTTAATATTTAATTAAGTAAAATAATTACAATAACATTTTGTGTTTCTTCATCCACTACTTTTCCTTTAAGACCTTGACGAGTTTTGATGAACATTTCAGCACGAGTCACTTCTTCCTATTCCTTCTTATTTGCAAGTTGCATTAAGAAATATGATTAAAATACATTTTCACATTAGATATGGAAAACCAAGAAATATTCAAGCATTGAAATAGTAATACCAATAGGCAAAGTTTATTAGTCTCATTCGATGCATATACTTTTGCTTATCTTTATTAGCAATATTCTCTTCACTACTAATCTACATTATATATTAGAGAGAAAAATATTAAGTTAGATACAAAGTTTGAATTTATAATAGTAATAGTTGCAATAACTACTTGAATAGTGGAATTTTTCCAATATGTAAACAACTTCTTGAAATGATCTTCAGAAATATCAGATGAACGATGTTTAGTTGCTCCATAATGTAGAAAAGTGAACCAAAGAAACTAATATAAGTAAATAATTTCCATGTGGAGAGGGTGAAATTGAAACTAATTTATGTTTAAAGTGATGAGAAGTGACAAAAGTAGATTAGATAACACTGTATTTCAATTTAGGACCCTATAACACGTTATAATTGATGGGTTTGATTTAATGTTTTGTTAATGGCAAATGAATCTTATCCAGGTCAACCACATGTGAGACATTATTCTATTTTATTTATTGTATTATTAAAAAATAAAGAAACTCTAGGAAAACATATAGTTTGGCTCAACCACGCACACTTACTCACAACATGAGAATACACTCAGATTTCGAAAAACATTTACAAACCTTTGAATATCAAAGTTTTTAGTGAGTGCTAATGTAACAAACATTAAGTATTTTTGAGCATTTGGTTTTCCATAAGGTGCATATTAGACACATGAGAATCAAACTTAAAAGTAAATGGAAATGACAATTTAAAGTCCACCAAAAGTAGACAATCCACAAACTTAGAGAATAAAATGAGAGAGTATGACAAGCCTTGTAATTAAGGGAAAGCAAAATAAAGATTTCTGTCAGAGAGTATACATCCAAGGTTCGTAAAAAGATAGAAAGAAGAAATTGTGTCCCTACTCAAAAGTCTCCATCACTCATGTAGAAACATGAGTATTAACATGAGAAGAAAACTTAGCAATACTGAAATCTGCAACATGGCAACAAAATTAAGAGCAATTCAATCACAACTTCAAATAACATTATAAAAGTGAACAAGGTAAGAGTGGGTTTTATGGCTTTTATCAATTAAACTAAATAAGGTAATACAATGAACAACTCTTTTATCAACTTGTGATGTTGTGATAAAGACATGTTAGAAACACATCTATGATCGTACAAATCTAGAGATACCAACAATTTCTATTTTAGGATCACTAGTTAATTCCAAAATCAGGGTTCTGGTACACAGGTAAGCCAATTTATTGGATTGCCTGTAATTACTTACCCAACAACTCACATTACCCACCTACCTACCCTGATTTTTTTACATAACCAAAATTAATCTTTGTGTAGCGGAGATCAATTGGACTGGGTGCAATAGTGGCATATAAAGCCTGGTTTGAAGGAAAACATGTTAGTACATACAATTGAATATATAACATAACATTTTAAGTTGAAAACTTCTTTTATATTTTTCTGTAATGACAAAAAATGTTAAAGGTGTTATTTTGTCAACTTTGATTTGCTTTGCAAATTTCAGGTAGGAGGATGGACACAAGTTTACAAAGACACCTCATCTTATTGCCACCATAAGAAAAACATCTCATGAAGCTCCCTTTAATAAAAAAGATCATTGTGATTACTTAAAGCATTTCTTGAAGGAAAACCACTTCCCACTGTTAAATAAACTATGAAACAGATTTAATTACAAAGGTGTTTCTAATTCCTTTTACCACAATAAAGTATAGGTCCTTCTAAAATCCTCATGAAAAAATTGCTACTTTTGTTGGATCTCCTTTTCATTGCTTTCTCAATTTCTTCTATGTTTTATTTCCATTCAAAAAGTTAATCTTATCCACAATCATGAAGTAGAAAATGTGACAACGATAAATTCTTTTAACCAAGCCACAAAATAGAACACTGAAAAATGTAAGGCAATACATTTTATGAACAACAAAATAGTTTTCAACTGTTATAGCAGAAAATAATGTTCTTGATTCGACCAAGAAAATTAAATGTGCTTGGCTCCACAAATTCTAATAAAACTAGAACAGAAATAAAATTGTCCGACAATCGAACAAAACACCAAAACGTAAACCCTACGAGAAGAGGTGAGAAGAGTGGTACATACCAAAACCTAAGTTCGATAGTGGAATGCGAACTATGGAACTCGGACTAGAGATAGTGGAATGCAAATTAAAGACCAGTGGCTACAATCCAATATGGACGACAACTAAGGAGATGGAACGGGAACAACGACTAGTGAGAAGGAAACGTGAGCAGTGTGCGATGAGATGACCGGTGCCTCGACGATTGGCAAGACGATGACGGTGAGCCAAAAATGGTGAGCCGACGATAATGAGTTGATTACATGTGGTATGTGTTGTTGGACAATGAGGGGTGATGGGAGTCCAAACGATGGAGTAGTCTTTTTCAGAGGAAAAGGGTTTTAGGTTGGGAAGAAGGTGGAGCGATGAATTAAATGCATTTTCATTTTTCATTAAGACACGTGATCACTAAGACACATGAATTAAATATTTTATTTCCCAAATTATTAAATTTAATTTTTTAAATTTATGATAGACAATAGTTTTACAGTTTAGCACATACATTTTAAAGCCAACACAAGAATAAATATGGCATAAAGTATCATTTTAAAGCCAATAAAGAAATAAATCTGACATAAAGTATCAACATTTTATAAAATATTGCTATTGGAAGACTTTAAGTCATGCGTGTAAAATTGTTTCCTATACTATGATTAGGCAAACACTTTTATATTCATGGAAAATCTAGTGTTTCCTAAATAAAAAATGTTGTAGTGTATGTTTTGTAAAACCCATTTATTTTTCTACCCTAATTCTAGAGGGGCTACCCCAAATCTTTTTGGGCCTAGGGCTGGCCCATAAGGAGACAAAGACCCTAATCCCAGTTAACACTCTCATTTGCTACCACTCTACAAAAACGCAGCCCTCTTGCTCTCTATATTCCTTTGACAGCGCTCTGCTAGGGTTTTGAGACTCATTCGAGATCAAGAGAGTTTGATTCTTTCCCTCATCTACGTAAGTGCTTTTGTCCGTACGTTTTTCCTTCAGTTGGATTTTTGTGGTTCTGGCTAGGGTTCACCATGATAACCCATTTGGGATCTGTTTTCAGCACTATTTTCAGCTCCTTGGATCTGTCCTCGGAGCTGTGGTGCTCGTAGCTTAAGTGTCGAAGTTTTCCGCTAGCTCTTCCAGGTAAGGGAAGCTAGGGTTTCATGTCTTTAAGATTATTGTGCCTGTGGTTGGTCTATTTCGTGTTCTTGCATATTTGTATGATGCTGTGATGGTGTGAACATGCGCGTGCCTTGAGTATCTGTTTGGTTTTTGGCTCTGCACGCGTGAGAATAGGTGGAGTTCTACTGAACTCGCCCAGGCGAGCGGGTTGGTTGCTCAAAACAAAAGCTCTCGCTTAAGCGAGGAGCTCTCGCCTGAGCGAGCGCAGCAACAGCTCACCCCTTCTTAGATTCGAGGGCTCGCCTAAGCGAGGGTCACTCGCCTGAGCGGGAATAGTCTCGCCTGAGTGAGTTGGGCTAGCCTGAGCGAGACCTCAACGTGCTCTCTGTTTGCAGTCCCGCTCAGGCAAAAGCAGGTAGCTTGAGCGACGGGTTCCTCTCGCCTGAGCGAGAGCTCTTTAGCTTAAGCGAGATTGGCAGAGTTGAGGGCATATGTAGGTGTTTTGCATGATTGGTTGATGGGTGGTCTGAATAGCTCAAGTTATGATGTTATATATACTCCATATGTATTATTAGGGTTGGAAGTTGATGTGTTTGGCATGAGATTGGTATGATATATATACTTGGATAGTTGGTCGTTTTCACCAATATTGGCATGAGATTGATATGCATGGAAATTACATGATTGGTTGATGCAACATAGATAGAGTATGAGTAGGACATAATTCCATGACCCTTGTAGCGGGGGCTTGTGGTGGTGCCTCATCACATGGACATAATTCCATGGGCCCTCCTAAGGGGGAGTCCACGGTGGTGCCTCAACTAATGGACCTAATTCCATGAACCTCGAGGTGAGAGTTCATGGTGGTGCCTCAAGATCACGACGTAATTCCACGAGGGTAACGTGGTGGTGCCTCAAGGCCAGGACGTAATTCCACGAAGGCCACGTGGTGGTGCCTCGTGTAAGGGTGTAATTCCACGAAGGCCTCGCGGTGATGCCTCACTGTTAGGACTTAATTCCACTATCTTGTGGTGGTGCCTCATTAAGAGTATCCGGATAGTCTAGTCTTGAAGTTTTGAATAGGTTGGTACATCATGTGTGGTTTCCCGATGTTTATGCTTGACTATGTGATTAAATGATTGAGTGTTATGGTGTAAATATCTTGTGCACTAGCTTACCCTTTTGCTTGTTTGTATGGTTGTGTGTGGTTTCTTCCTTTGCAATGATAATCAATTCCATTGATGTGAGCATATGTGAGAACCCGTGGCAGTGGTAATGACGATAGGGATGCTACAACTTGATGATTATGGATGGGAATGGGGCTCACTATGGAGCCCGCAGCTGAAGGAGTTTTATTATCTAGTTTTCCTCTTTCTAGACAAGAACTTGTATTTCTATTGATCCATTGCTTTTATGTTAGGCAGTGTAGTACCTTTTCCCCCTTTTGGTTTTGAACATGGTTGGGGTATTGTGTACCTTCTTATCCAATTTCCGCACTCTATGGATATTTTACATACATCTGACGCTTTATTAAATTGATTTTTATCTATTTAATTGGGACGTTAAATGTTTATTATCATTTATACATATATTTAAACTTTTTTTTTGTGTCATAATCTTTTACATATAAATCTATCTTCTATTTCTTTTAGAACTCGAAGCTTTGAGATCATAAATTAACCGCTTTAAGAGTCATAATCTCACTAGTGCAGAATTGCATTTTTACCTCGCCTTATAGGCCTCGGTTGGCAAGGAACCGAAGCATATAATGGCGCGGTGGCAATTTTGCAATTACAGGAAACTTTTATGCCTCGGTTCACATAAAACCCGAAGCCAAAAGCAGTTATAGGCCTCGGTTGAAAAAAAAACCGGTGCCAAAAGCAGTTATAGGCCTTGGTTAGACAGGCCCGAAGCCAAAAAGGTTGCCAGAAATTTCAAAAATGCCATCATTGTAGGCTTCGGTTCGGAAAAAGCCGATGCCAAAAGGGGTGTTAGGCCTCGGGTGTTAGGGAACCAGGGCCAAAAGGGGTTATATGCCTCGATTGTACGCTGAAACGAGGCCATATAGTTGAGTTAGGGCTCAAAACGCGAACCCATTTCTTCCTCACGCGCGCTGTCTCCTCCATTTCTCTCTGCAAATTCCGGCCATTCCACACGAGCTCCTGTGCTGCCACTGCCACCATCTCTTGTGCTGCCACTGCCACCGTTGTGCTGCCACCGTTGCGTTGTCGTCGTCGTTGTCTCCTCCTTCTCTCTCCGTGACTTCCCGCGAGCCCCCTACCACCGTTGTGCTGCCGCCGTCTCTTCTCGCCTTCGGCCATGCAGCTTCGGCTAGTCGTCCCTCTCTCTGTCTCTCTGCAACTGTTTCGGCGTCCCTACACCACCACACGAGACCCTGTTTCGGCGTCCCTCTGCCACCGAACTTTTGCGCCTCCGGCCACTCTGCTTCGGCCACCGTCGTTGCACCTCCATTTCGTGCGCGAACATTTTCCTTTTTTTGCCGCAACTGTCGCGCCGCGGTTTCTTTAAGGTAAATTTCCAACGCGTTTTTGTTTGGTTTTCTGTTTTATGTATGTTAATTTTCAATTTTAGTTATTGTGAGTGTTAATTTGCATTAAGATTGAAATTGTTTGGAGTGTTTTGATTAATTTTGTTAGAGGATTAAGTCTCAATTTAAGAGCATTGTGTCTTCATATGTAGAGCATTAAGTCTGAATTTAAGAGAATTGTAAGAACACTATAATTAAATAGGTAATATATGATGTTAAGGAAATTGTTGTTTTTGCTTTTATTTGTTACTTATGACTTTCTCTTGTGT
>Ga0099822_1000486_pt1 | contig 36918 bp, 17 predicted proteins | sample CowpeawhiteBW_FD_76839 | JGI IMG/M metagenome (GOLD analysis project Ga0099822, IMG submission 76839) | Root nodule microbial communities of legume samples collected from California USA - Cow pea white BW | ecosystem: Host-associated > Plants > Roots > Nodule | place: USA: California | collected... | reverse complement strand
TTCTTAGAAGCCCATCAAATGACTTTTCGTTTCACATTGGGCCAAGGGCCCACATCTGTCGCCGTCAAAAAATAAGATGGGCCCACGACACCGACCAAAGCATTCCAATTGAAACGTTTCAATCTTTCTAACCTTTCAACTCCCCCACCACATTTGTATTCTACCTATTTTTTTTCTTTTCTTAAACACGGTATTTTCTTTTATTTCTTAAATTACTCTCAAAATAATAAATTAGTGAAAGTAATGTTTTACGCGCCGAATCATTAAATAATATAAGCGCTAATTCTTATATGTCATTATTTATATTATTATTTAATGGTTAAATATATTTTTGTCATAAAATTTAGAGTTAGTCCATTTTTAAAAAAAATTATCTAATTTAATCTTTCATGTTTAAAGATGTGTATATTTAGTCTTTATAATCAAATTTTGTTATGCACTTTATGATAATATTTTAGTTAACATTGAAAAAAAATGTGTCAAACGGGATAAACAATTCAAATACTATCATAAAAAGGGATTGAAACGTTAGCTAAACTTAACAACATCTTATTAAAATGACTAAATCCACTCATTTTAAAAGATGAAAACCTAAATTAGTCAAAAATTTTAAAGATAAACTAATTAAAAATTTAACTCAAACTTAAAGAACTAAAAATATATTTAATTCTTAATTAATTATTAGACTGAATTTTTTAGATCGTAACAGTATACGATTATAATTCGTACAAATAATAATTTTAGAATTGATTTGTACGAGTATCCATTTTATTATCGTGTTAATTTAATTGGTAATATTCGAAAATACATTTATATTGTCTTTTAACTTAAAGGAATGGAATCCTTGGTTTGTTTAAAGGGAAAGAAACAAACAAATAAGATACAGAAGTGCTTTGTACTGTGAAATTGTTAAATGAGTGTGTGTTTGAATTTGAAGTATGTGAAATTGCAGCCACAAGTTTATGATAAAATATTTTTGAATGATTGTTTAGTTTAAGCTAATTTCACCAGTTTTTTTAATGGATGTCCTATGATGTTAGATCTGTGTGCATGCTGATGAAGAACTCAATAATTAGTTAACATTAAAATGAAGATATTTTTAATATAAAATTAATTTTATGATCGACGTTTCAGAAAGATACAGATTATAAATAATAGTTCACAGTGTCAGTTTTTAACTATCTAGTGAAGAAGTCAAAATTGAGTTCTATTCGTCTTCTTTTCTTTAAGATCATTTACTTCAGCTTTTTATAGTATTTTAAGTGATTTTTTTTTATTTGTTCGTTAACTCATTAATTTAAAAAGCTTTTTCTTTCTTGTTTTCTTCTTAATTTGTTTTCAATATTATCTTCTTAGCTTAATTATTTTCTTCCTACTTTCTCTTAATTTTCAGAAAAATTGTGTTTTGTTTTTAACAAGATTGTAATTAGAAAAAACATTATGTAATGAGTACTTCTTCCACTTAATAAGATTAACAGAAGGAACAGTTGTTCTCCTTCTATTGACACCCACAATATAATAAGTTCACCTCTTCATTACATGTTTTCATTTCTTAGCCCAACCCTCCGCTCATAGTTTCTATTCTCACCCCCTTATTCAAAACCGGTAACATTGTGATAACTACGAAACTAATCTATACTTCAAACCCATACAAATACAAAAAAATATTAAAAACATTATATTTTTAATTTAGAGTCAAATATGTTTTCATCATCCAATTTTTAATAAAAATTAAAATTAGTATTTCTTAAAAATTTTAATATAATTTAATCTCTAAATTTAAAAAATGTATGAATTTAACCTTTTATACATATTCATCCTTTTTGATGAAATATTGCAAGAAATATACAAATTTGTCATCACTCTTGCTACTTCTCGATAAAATTAAAGTGGACAATTTGTACGTCACTGTGTTCGTTTAATATTCATTCTTTCTATAATATTTCACAACAATAATAAGTAATTGAAATATTGTACAATATACATCTTGGCAAAATAAATCGATTATATCATTTATACTCAATCAATTTAAATAAAATCCAACTAAACAGTTAATGCACTTAAGTTATCTTACCACGTTATTGAGTTGTGAATTTTGTTCAAGATGTTAGATTAATCCTTCTGAAAACAGATTTTAAGAAAGTGTTTATGTCGAACTTTAAATTATAATGATCTACCAATAACAATATTCCACACTTGTATTTAAGTATGATGATATATTAAGAATACCCTTTGACATTTCTTTTTGTCTATATTTCAAAAACCTCTTGAATCTCATACCGAGTTTTTGAATAATCAAATTGATGGTAAATAGTAGAAACAAATTGATATAATTTTGAAATTATATGCATAATTTTTTTATTTTTACATAATTCACTAACCAACAACTCTATTTTAATTAGCTATCATCTCATAAAATGGATTGAATTAAAATTCAAAGTGATACTAATATGTTAGATGAATTTATCAATCTACGGATAATCTATACGAGTCTAATAATATCAAATTAGAATGTTCATCATTGATTTATAAATTCTAGTAAGTTATTCTATATATTTTACATATTCTACTATTTATATCTTTATTTTCTAAATTTATAAATTATTTTTCATATTAATTTTATTTAAAATATTTATTATATTTTTACTCAACCTCTAAATCTATTTTAATAAACATACAAACAAACATTATAAATTGTAGAGTTATTGTTATATGAAGTAAATAGTAACCAATACTCAAAATATACTTTTTGTTTATCATCTTTATTTTGTTAATTTATATGATAGATGCAACATAGAAGTTTGTCTAAATTAGTGTTCAGCAACAACAAAAATAACACCTTGTTCCTAGGTTTTCTGGTTTGGTCGGTGAAAAAAAAAGATGATGTGCCACTTTTGTGTTTTGCACATTAGGATTAAGTGTGTGAAAAAAAAAAAAAATCAAAAACCAAGAAGCGATTAGTTTCACTGTGAAGGGGCAAGTGTATGGTTGCGTGGTTAGGGCGCAACTGTCTCTGTTATCGGAAATCAACAATTCAGTTATCCAAACCGACCCTGTTACTCTTCTTCGGATTCCCCACTTCTCAACTGGTATGGTTCCATTCCCCTTTTCAATTATGGCGAAAATTTTAATACTTCCTTCAAACCTACCATTCTCCATTCATTTCTCTTATCCCTTTTAATTTGCAAATTCTATGCTAGGGTGGCTTCAATGGATTATATTCAATTTCTTGGCTTAAATGTATAATCTTTTTGAATTTTAATATTTGGTTTCTGTACCAGGTTCCAGAGCAACAAGTGCTGAAGTGTTAGATTAGAACAATGGACACTCAAAGTGGTAAAGAAATAGTTGATATTGATCTTGGAGGGGTTTCTTCCGGTGGAGAAGCAGCTGGGGATCTGGGTGATGATGACATAGTAACAATGCTCGATGGGCTGGAACTGAATCGGGCGTGTTTTTCTGAGAAAGTTGCAAACTTAAGCAATTTTGTAATGCACTTGGAAGCTCTCGGGGTTGAATTGGAGGGCTTTGTTTTGGACAGAGAAGACAATGATGTGGACGTGGGTTGTACTGGGAAGTTTCTTGAGTTTGACCTGTTATGTGGGGTGTTGGGTTCTGAGGTTGTGGAATTGGATAGGTTCTTGGACGCCCTTCATGCTGATGCTGGAGATAGGGAGGCCTCTTCTGAGCCCAGGCAAGACAATCTTCTTGATTCTGAACAATGTTTGAAGCCGTCCGAGGAGCAGTTTTCAGAGATTAAGAAACTATCTGCTAGTTTTGAGAGAACTTTGTCTTCTTATAAGTGGGGAGGAAATGGTATGCAAAGAAACTCATTGATTGATTCATTAATGTAGGTTTTATTTTTTTGGTGACACATTGATTGCTCGTCATTTATTTCATGATTTTGTCCTTTTCTTAAAAGAAAAGGATATTTCTACGAAATCTTTTACGTCTGTCCCATCAAATTCTGGCGGGGGAGGGGGGTCCACTTCCATTTTCACGTGAAATTGTTTGTGTAGTGGATGAGAGCTCCTCCTGTATTAATGGATTTCCTCTTTTTGGTTAGAAGAAAAATGTGTGAAGAAAATTTTGGAGTTGCTTGCTCAAAATGGCTGACTCATGATGAAACTGTGATCAATAAGAACTGTATCTTTGACTAAATAATTCTCCTTTTCTGATAAATGTTATTTTACCCTTTTTTAATGACAACAGGCAATATTGAAGATGTTGAAATCACCCTAGAGGATGATGAATCTTTAAATGTAAGTTCGGTAATAACCATGCACACAACCGAGCAACAGAGACTTGTTCTGAGGATGCTAGAGAAATCTTTAGCAAACGAAATGGATCTTGAGAAGAATTTCTTTGACTCAAGGGAAATTGAAGAAAATCTAAAACAAAGGATGGCTTCTTTAGAACAAAAGCTAAGTCTGGTGGAGGAAGAAGCTACTGATGTTTGGGAAAGATGGTTTGAGGCAGATAATACACGTGAGATACTGATAGGAATTTCAAAAGAGCTGTTGGGTAGACTCCAGCTTTCTCAGTTCAATTTGAATGGTTTAAGTCAGCGTGAATCTGTGCTCAGAGCTAAGCTTGAAACTTCTGAGGTTGTTGGCAATTCTGAGGTTGTCACTTTAAGGGACAAGGTGTGTTCACTTGAGAAGCAGCTAAAAGAATATGAAAGCCAGCTAATCAATGTGAGGGCATCTGCTGATGCATATCAGACACAGTATGCTATTTTGAGTTCTGAAGTGAGAAAGACAGAAGGTATTATCGTTGAATTGAAAGAAAATATATCTAATGCAGAAAGTCAGGCTAATACCGCAGAAGCACATTGTAAGATATTGGAAGAAGCTAATGGTGAACTCAACAGACAGATAGCTCTTTTGAAAGATAGTGGTGGCAAATCTGAGAGGGAAGAGTCACTTGAGAGGCGGCTAAGGGATTCTAATTTACTGCTGCAGCATGCTGTAGCATCTGCCGAAGCTAGTCAAGAGAAGCAAAATATGCTGTATTCCACAATTAAAGATATGGACCAAGTGATAAAGGATCTTAAGTCAAAGGTCTCTAAAGCGGAGAGCCGGGCTGACAGTGCAGAGGAGAAATGCATCATATTATCTGAATCCAATACTGATTTAAACGAGGAACTAAGCTTCTTGAGGAGCAGATTGCACTGCTTGGAAGGATCACTACACCAAGTGGAAGAAGCAAAAGTGGCATCTGCAAAGGATATTGGAAAGCAGACAAAAGTTTTCAAAAGTTTGGTCATGCAGCTAGCTGTTGAGAGAGAGCGTCTTAATAAGCAGGTAAGATCAGGTTTTTGGAAGCCTACAAAATAATAAAACCATCCGGATACGAGATGGAAGATATTGTTTATAGGCTTCTAGGTTTTTAGACTGCATGATATTTAGTTTAAGTGTTTCTTGCTCATTAATCAACACAAACAGTTAGGATTTCAACTGGATTCAATTGATTTACATTGTATAGTAACCGGGTTTGCATTATGTGATGCTTTATTTTTTGGATCAGTCTGTGAATAACAATTGCACAACTGAGCAAGCATGATCCTTTCTCCCTTCCTTTAGTTTTCCACCTAAACCTTAGATTTTTACTAGTAATATCTTATTCACAATTGCACAAATGAATTTACTAGTCACCTTGATTGAAGGGGTAGATAAAAAGAAAAAAACACAAAGCAGAAGGACTTCAAAAGAAATCTGATTGAAAATATTGAATGATGTGTTGAAATGTGAGGTATTTGAAACTGAAAATCTTTTGGTATTGAGAACTCAATCTTAGCAAAATGTATACTGGATTTGTTGTGGGCTTTACTATATTCAGTTTATGGTTGGTTGAAATCGGTGTACTTTGTCTGCAGCTGTCTTCCTTAGCAAGTGAGAACAAAATATTGGTTGTGAAGCTAAAGCAGACAAATAAGTATCCTGAAGAAGTTAGTGTGGCTTTAACAACCGATCACAAGGTTGGTACTTCTTACTTTATTAACTTGTGTTTTTATTTTTTGCATATGGTTGATGTTCAAGAATCTCCTGAGCAAGTCAACTTATAAAATTAGCTTTTATCAAAAAAGCATTTCCTAAAAGGATTTTCTGGATAACAGTTGGCTGGGCTACTTGAAAAAACTACAATAGGACAAATTTACCTGCTTTCTCAGGGCAACAAATGTCAAATAAAACTATTTTCAAAAGCATAATTTTTATAGGAAAATAAAACACGATTTTTGGTGAAGTAGTGATTATTTTTATAATATGAAGTCGCCAGTGGGTGGATTTGCTGGTTTTTGCGTCATACTATCACTTCTACATTTAGCAATATTAATCTGGTGTGTTGGACTGATTTTTTTATTTATGTTTGGGTGATGATGATAGTTTGACACCCACCAAACAAAAACCACCCACTTGACAACTCAAAATAATATTATTTTTAATCATATTTATTTTATTTTTCAATTTAAAATTCTCATATATATATATATATATATATATTATTATTTTGTTAAAGTGAGTTGGGTGTCAAAGTATTATTATTATTTTTTTGGTGTGTAGGAGCTAGCAGTTTGTAACCTTTTGGTTGTTGTTGGCGGGGTGGTTGGCAATTTTTTTTTTATCCAATGTAAAAGGGTTGTGAAATTTTTAAAACATGCCATAGTGATTTATCTCGCTATTTCTAAGAAATATACACTGGTAATAATGGGTATGTGTGTGTGTGCACTTGTTGCTCTATTTGTGGATGGGGTTGGAAGATCACGGGAGCATTTCTGCCTGTGACTGTACTTTCTTTCTATTGTTTAGACTTCTCTTGCTCTGCAATACAGCTCGGATAGAAAATAAATATAATAGACATTATGATATTATCTTCTTTGTTTTTCTTTAATTTTATCGGCACCTAGTTTGCACCTGGTTCTTGGTTGCATTCTGATCCAAAGAGAAAGACTTGACACTGAAATGTTACTAGATATGCTGATTAGTTCACTTCTACTTTCTATTTTTTCTACTTACCATATTTAATTTATTTTGTAAGGAGCTATATTATCTTATTTGATATACATTAAAAGAGTAAATTTAGCATTTTATCATTGTTGTCAAGCCACTTTCTGAAGTTTATAACAAGTTCACAGATATGAGGACTTGGATAAAAGAGGATATAAACATTTAAAATAAATTAAAGCACATAGAAGAATAATGTCAACAGATCAAAGTTGTAATCGTTGCTCCTATTTTCCTTATCCAGGAGGACAGGTCTTGGAAAAATTCATCCACAGATGATGGTAAAGAAGAAAAGTTTGCAGATTCTATGCCAGATGCTGATTCTGTGAGGAGAATAGATGCAGGAGTTCTTAATTTTAAGCATTTATTCATGTTATCAGTACTTGTCTTACTGTTTTCCGCCATGACTTATCTGAATGTTGATGTCAATTAATGAAGGAATAGTCAGATTTTTTTTCCCTTGCTTTTGGGATCTAGGAGGGAATATTGAGGTGTGGAGGAATGGAACCCTAACCTTAAATATCCCGCAAAGGTCAGTATAGGTTACAACTTACAAGGCCATTGACACTGTAGGTTTTAGTGCAAGTTATTGTGTAGAAATCAAGTTTTGTAGTAAGGGAGAAAATGATTGTGGTAGATATGATCCGGTCTCTTATAACTAGTTTTGAGATTATACTTGGTAATAAGCATATGATGGACCATTTTTCTTAAACAACTTCTGGTGCGATCTTATCCTTTTTGGCTAGTGGGATATGTTAAGAGTTGTTGATTAAGTTGAGTCTAGCTGAAGAAGATATTAGTATCTATAATGTGACTCATCAATATATGAATTCTTGTTAGAAAATGTATTCACTTTATTGTCTCAACGTGTGAAAAGCATTAAAAGTAAAACAAGTGGTTCTAATTTGTGGTCTGGCGACGAGAAATTGTGATTTGCTATTAGCAACTCTGGTGCTTCATCTGGATAGGTACTTTATAGTTAAAAGAACGATCTTTTAATTTGTTTTTTATTTATGAGCTTATGAGATCCACGTTCTAGTTGGGGACTTGCTGCATGCATGTCAATAATACTCGACGTAAATGGCAAAAGTTTTACCCACCCGAGTGAAGTTTCACTTTGATTATACAAGCATATGCAGATACAAATCCAGAGGAGAACCGGTTTAAGTATTTGAACTGGTTAAAATAGCGCCTAGTTAAACTAAATGCATTGTTAATATATAGGAATAGACTTCAGAGAGTACCGTGTTACATCTTCCCACCAGTCTCGTACTCATTCGATGGTTGCATGAATCTGTTCATAATGATCCAATGGTTTGAGAATGTGTATCTGGTTTATTAATGAAGTGAAGAACATCTGAGGACTCTAATTTTATGTGATTTCTTTAGATATAGATAATCACAGGCTGAGAACCTCTCCTCCATATCGAATTCAACTGTGTACTTGTCTCAACGAATATGAATGAATGAATGACGAATATATGTTTGATGTGGTCAGATTGCTGGAAAAACCCACCAAACTCTTGATGTTCTTTAAGAGGCCCCTGTAAGCCATTGTAAACATCATTTGAAATATTTCCTACATTATTATCCCGTACTACCAATGGTAGCTTTGCGCCCTTCATAAGGACCCTGTTCTTCCACCTCCTCATCAAGTAAGAAATCAATGTCCGGAACATACCCAGCCCACTTCATCTCGTCCACAAGCAAATGAATTTGTTCATATATCTCTTCAGATCTTGGATGTGCGTTGTCTCCAACAAGAAATGTGTGTACCTCATCTCTTATTTCAATCCAGCTACAGCCTGGCTCCTTCTTTAACTTACAGTTCTTCATTACACTTCTTATTTTTGCAACCTCACCCCACATCCCTGCGTTAGCATATACATTAGATAAAAGAACATACGCTGAAGAATCTTGAGGGTCTAACTGCAATAAATAATTGGCTGCTTTTTCTGCAACTTCCATATTCCCTTGCATCTTGCAATTACTGAGCAAAGTTCTCCATATTACATCATCAGCCTCAAAAGGCATGCTTTCAATAAGCTTTAAAGCCTCATTTACTTGGCCTGACCTCCCTAATAGATCTACCATACATGAATAATGCTCCATATGGGGATCTAAACCATAGTGACTCAGCATTTCCTGAAAGTAGTGTAGCCCTCTGTCCACATAACCCATATGTGCACAAGCTCTGAGGACTGAAATAAAAACTGTATGATTTGGTTTCACATTCAAAAGCTGCATCTCCTCGAATAATTTAATGGCTTCTTCTCCAAGACCATGGTATGCATATGCACAAATCATGGCACTCCAAGTGACATAATCCCGCTTTGGTGCCTTCTCAAACATTAGCCTGGAATCCCGCATATTTCCACACTTTGAATACATATCTACAAGTGTGCTGGCAATATACACATCTGAATGCAACTGTAACTTTAAAATTTGAGCATGAATCTGTTTTCCAAGTTCTACGGTGGCCATATTAGCACAGATATCAAGAACTGTAGCATATGTAAAGTTGTCAGGTATTACACCCATTTCCAGCATCTGAGAAAAATATATCTGAGCATTTTCACTTTGCTTTTGTGATGAGAATCCTGAGATGATCGAATTCCAGGAAACAGTTGTCTGCTCTTCCAGTCTGTCGTGGATCTTTTCTGCCTCCATTAGCATTCCACACTTGCTATACATATCAACAAGAGCACTGCCAACAAAACAGTCTAACCCCATACCAGACTTAATGATTCTTCCATGGATCTCCATACCATTGTTTAAAGCTTGCTGACCAGCACATGCCTTTACAACACTACCGTAAGTAAAATCATCAGGTTCCATTGCTGATCGCTGCATTGAAACAAAGAGTGAAAGTGTTTTCTCTATTTCTTTATTTTGCTCATGAGCTGCAATGATTGCATTCCAAGACACAGCATCCCTTCTCTCCATCTCGTCAAATATTAAACAAGCTTCCCTCAGAGCTCCACACTTGCCATACATGTCTAAAATTGTATTCGCAACACAAATATTAAACTCTAAACCGCATTTTACAGCTAATCCATGTAGCTGGATTCCCTCCACATGGCCTTTGATCACTGAACAAGCAGTCAAAGCACCAGACAAACTAATGTCGTCAAAGCCAAGGTTAGTCCTCTGTAAAAACTGAAAAATCTCTAAAGCCTTAAAACCTTGTTCTTTCCGAGCATATCCAACAATAATGGCATTATAAGATTGCCGAGGAGGATTAGGCAACAAGTTAAATACCTTGCAGGCATCAGGCATTCTGCCACATTTTGCGTACATGTCCAATGTGGCAGTTCCAACTATACCGTCATATCCAAAGTCAGACTTTAGAGCGTGACCATGCATCTGTGTACCCAATTTAAATGCAGATAAACCCGCACATGATCTGAATACACTAGCATAGGTTGATTGACTCACCCCCATACCTACTTTCAGCAAATCCTTAAACAGTTTTAGTCCCTCAATAAACCGGTCATTCTGAACATGGCCCGCAATTACAGCACTCCAGCACACCAAATTTCTCACTGGCATTTCACGGAAAACCTTAAAAGCATCATCCAATTTCTTAAATTTTGAGTACATATCTACCAGAGCACTACCTGTCACCACATCATTCACAAAACCCATCTGAATTGCAAGGCAGTGCACCTGAAGCCCTAAACCATAGTCTTCAATACCTAAACAAGCTTTCAGAACAACAGCAAATGAAGCATAGTCGTATGTGATTTTCAGTGATCTCATCTTGACAAATATTTCAATTGACTTTCGATTAGCACCATTATGTAAATAACAAGAGAGCAAAGAATTCCACGAAACCACATCTCTTTCAGGCATTGTGTCAAACAAAGACTGTGCAAACCCCATGTTCCGTACTCCAGCATATCCAAATATCATAGTATTCCAAGAGATCACGTCCCTTTCAGGCATTCTGTCAAACACATTGAATGCATATCCCATATTGGAACATTTACAATAAAATTGAATTAAGCAGTTGGCAACATAGATGTTGGGCACAAAACCAGTTACAATCATCTGGGCATGGGCTTGTTTGCCAGGATTTAGAGCTTTAAGATTGGAGCATTTTTGGAAAATATGGGAAAATGTTAATTTCTTGGAGGGGTTCATTTGGGTTGAGGAAAGAGTACAAAATGCATATGGTGGCAGGGTTTTGATGAGTAAGTTTGATGGAGAAGCTTTGAGCATTGCAAGGCCACAAAACACAGTACGCTGTAACATCTACTCACTAGTGTAATAGTACAATGCATGAGTTCGCGGGATTTTCATACTTCAAAACAAACCAATGAATTGGTTCCTCTCATAGTTTTCATAAGAGATGATTGTTCCAAAATAAATAAATTAGGTCAAAGAAAAAGAGGATCATAATATTTTCTTTCAATATTGCAATACCAACGTAAGCAAAAAGTGAAAGATATAGTTTCAAAATATATGTATATGTATACATAATAAATTACATATCCTTTATTTTCAGGACTAGTTTAGTTAGTTGTTTAGAAGGTTTTTAAGTGTTACAAAAACCTCTAGTTTATTTACTAGAAAACATTGTTTTCTCAAAAAATAAAAAAAGTCAAGCCTCGGAGCTAAGAAGAAGAAAAATAAAATAAAATAATGTTACTAGTTTAATAGAGTAGACTTAAAAAAATTAGTGGGTCCAAGATTTTTTTTTTCAAAACACGATACTGCAATTGTACAAAAAAAATTTGAGTGCATGGAGGCTTTAATGAATTTAATTGATTTTCTGTTGCACACAGTTGATTAGGAATTCCTCTATTATTGTTTGTTTTTAATTCAAAAAGTCAATTTCTACCCTATTTCTTTTTTTATTTATTTTCAATCAAACAACTTTTGTTTTAAATTTATTTTTCTTCTTTTCCTTTCTCACTTACCTACTTTCTTTCCCTTTCTATTTTATTTTTCTTTTCTAAATGTTTCCTTAGAGACTCACCCAAATCAAGTTGTAGTAGTTTTCTATTGTTACTTTTGTGACAACTTTTGTTTTTCCAAGATGACTTAATCAATTTGTAGTTATTTGATATTTTATATAAATTTCAGTAAATAATACCATCTTTAAATCTAATTAAAAAAATAAGACTGTCGAAGCTTTTAGTTTGTAAAAATTTTAATATGTTGATTACTAAAAAAATTCATATTTTCTATTAATTTTATTTTAAAATTTATTTTAAATTTTTTTTGCAGGAGATTGCTGTTAATTTTTTTTGCAAAATATTTTGTGTAAAACACTCTTCGCAATAAATTTTGTAAAAAATACTTGCAAATTTTATAATTTTGTAAAAAATAATTATCTATAAAGAAATTACCTGCCAATTAAAATTCTTAGAAAAAATAGCAAGAAAAAATCTTTTCTTACAAATTTTCTTAACAAATTTCCAAGAAAAATCACATTTAATATGAAAATTTTTAATAATGATTCAGAACTTTGATAAATAAGAAAATACTACCAACACACCTTTTTATTATTAATAAAAATTATCAAAATAGATACATCTTGCAAGAATTGACCTACTTTTTTTATTAATAAAAAAACTGGACACATGAAACTAGCATTTATTTCAATCAAGAATTTTTCCTGTGTTTTTATGCACCTAAAAGGAAGAAAAGAACTAAATTGATTCAAATAATGTTCTCGTTAATTCTTCTATTTACTAAATGGAGTTTTTCATTATTTTATAGAAATGTGTCTCTCTCATTTTATCTAACAAATTTTGACAGTCCTTCAATCTCTCTCTTATTTTATAATTACAAAATTAACCTTTTTTTAACGACTAAAATATACGTTATAAAACATTTTCCTTACTGTATTTTTACCTGCAAAGTTAATTTTCTTTATGGTTTGTTTGTGTGATTGGTGGAAGTGAATGTGAAGGTTGAATAAACTTGAAAAATTGTTCGTGAGGTTGAGATTAAAATGGGTGTCACTTTTTACAGCAGAGAATCCTAGAAGCATGATAGTTGTGTATACCGTTCTACAATCCATATGCAATGCATATACAGCAAAAGTGAGAGTTGTGAGAAGTGAGATCTTCTGGTGGATTTACTTCACCCATATGTATCCACTTTTCAGATTTTTAAAAACTTTTCTCACTGAGAAATTTGCAAAACAAAGCAAGGTTGTCACTTTCATAATTTCATTAATTCTCTGATTCCACAGTGTTCACAACAGCAATCAAAGAGAGCACTCATTCCCTCTAGAGAAACCTTGCTTTGTGTGGCCCTTCAGAGTGCCTTTGGTTCAACATTTCTACCAAGTACTATTGCCCCTTTTCCTTCCAAATCATTCTTATTTTTAAAGCTTAAGTGGGGACTAAGAATCATTATTACTTCAATCATTCTAGCTTTGAAAATGATAGGCAAGGAGGGTCTCTCAATAGTGCCTCTTTTTGTTTATTTGGATTCTCACTTTGATTTTTCTGTATTGTTCTTCTGCTGTGTCTTTATTTTCTGTACTGTTTTTCTGTTGTGTCTTTATAATATAAGCATGATTAATAATACACCAATATTGGTGTATTTTTCATGTTTAACAGACGATTACACTAAAAATCTCGGCAAAGAATCTAGACTCTTTTCTCGGTTACTCTCGCTTATCTTTACTCGGTGTTTCTGGTTATCCCTTTTGTCTTACCTTAGAGGTACATTAGCCCCCACTACCACTTCACCAATTTATAGCACACCCAACATAACATTGACAACACCTGTTAACTCTGGTCTCTACATGGGTGAGTCTGAATGAATGTGTGAAACTCCACAAAGCAGGCTTAAGCCAACACAATCTAGTAGCATCAACATAAATGTCCAACCTATTTGTCAGGAATCTTTATGGTATGAAAGAAAAGAAGGAGTTTGGTATAGCCCACCAATAACCAATTTGCATAATAATAATAATAATAATAATGGACTCCACCAATGATCAATTTTGGTGCTAAAATGATAATGAATAAAAAAACTATGTTGATTATGTAAGTTTATCCACTATTAGACATTAGGCAAAGGGCTTTATTCTCTCAGCCAATCACACTGTGACACCTTTTCTGCTATTTAGAGAGTGTTATCTCCTCAGGACAAGAAATTGTGGTCAATGAGGCACTGGATTTTTGAACAATTTGGCAAGCTGATTGCAGAATCATCCAAGATAATGTTGGAAGAGAGGACAGATAAAAACAAAATCGGAAGCATAAAAGAGAGTGCTAGTCTAAAACAAACAACAAAAAAGAAAAGAGCCTCAACAGGGTGCATATCGCAGCATATCACACACTAATAATTCTGTGCTATGATGCCATTAAGTAAGGTGTGTCCTCCAATGTTTGGAGAGAACTCAATGAAAAGATTATGCAACATGCTTCAGACATATTTCTCCATTTCATTCTCCTTTTGACTCAAAGGTCTTTTCAACTACTAATCTATTTTAATTTAACACCTTCATTTCTCTCCACAGATATATGTTATTGTATATATACAAGAACTTGAAGATGATCACATATTTGATGGATCTTTCAAAGGTTCAAGAAATAACAACATCAATGAAACCTGACTCATATAACAGATTGACACCATCTTCAATCCAAAATCTTAAGACAATAGGTTTATACGTTATTCAATTTTTTCGCTGTTAGATTCATATTTGTATGAATGAATCATATGTAGATTCTTGTTGCTGGCTTTAGTTTTCTGAGTAATCAGATATCTTTGCTTTCCATCTAATGGCTAAAGCTGATGTTACTATTATTAAATTCTAAGTAATGAACTTGAGCTTTAACCTCTTCTTTATCCAAATTCAAAAGCTGATTTTTTTCTCATTCTTTGCAGAAGTGATCCACTTGAATAGAGTGCTACTACTTTCTGATTGGCCTGTTTACAAGTTTGGCATTACCATTAATTAAATAACATAGCCGGTTTCATATTAAGCAGTTTCCGTGTGTCATTTTTAATGTCACTATGGAGACCTAAGTTTTTTTCTGTCATTTTAAAATTCTACAAGACTGAAAAATATCTACCATGCCTTGTGTTTTCTACTGGCTGATTAAATTATTAATTAAATTGGTGAGTTTGGAGGTGAATTGATTAGAGCGCAATGCAGCACCATATGATTGTGTTAGGGAATCAAAACCAGTTTAGTGGAAGATGTTAAACTGCACTCAACCATGTATTAATAATTAAATAACATTAAACTAAGTTCGTGTTCACAGAAGTCCGAAATTGCTGCTTAACACATGGCAAGAGTATGTGAAATTGTGGTTGGATAATCTACGACATATCTGACACGACCACACACACAACAGCAACATCAACAACAGCAATAACATAATAACAAACAACTTCTTATTGATATGATGAGGTACATTTTATGCTATCTCCAATAGAAAATTGGAGATACAATACAACACCCATTTGAAAATAAATAATAAAATAAATTGAAGCACTAAGTTTCTTATCACTGTGTATATATTTGTGTAGTGGAGAAAGAAAAAGAAAGAGAGAAAGAAAGAAATAAAAGAAGTACGTAATCTGATATATTATTGTACGTGCAAGTAAAACCAGGGAACGAAATATCTTAATTGAATGCTTTTGCGTAGTGAAAGGAGATAAAGACTCAAAGTGTGTGGTCTGGTGCATGATATATTCCGCAATGGAGGATGTTGATGAGATTCTTGTTCAACAATGTCATGGTACGTGTCGAACTGCAGTGAAACCTTCAAGTACTATCATTGTACTCATGTCTAATTTCAATCATTCTGTGTCCTCCTTCTCTTCTTCATTTGAACGTGTAAAATGGTGTTTTTGCTTCGTACAAGGTATTGTGATGTTTGTGCTATTTTTATTGATGTGAGCATAGAGATATGGATTGATTTGATAAATCAAAAATTAAATGGGTACCTATATATTTGTTCAAATCTCACCCTTCTTGTCATGTTCAATCACGATCCACAACATTATTATTTATTAATAATAATTATTGTAATGTATGGTCTATTAACATTTCGTAATTAGACAATTAGTCAGACGGTCTAAGGATAAGCAGTTGAAGACATTCCACTACAGATAGATGATCCTTGAGTTGTTGATGTGATAATTTCTCGTCAACAATTTAAAAAATCGTCTGCCTATTGTGAACCATCTTCAACCACTTATTCTTAAACCACTTGAGTGATCGTCTTGCTAGAAATATGGATAGGCCAGTATAATTATAATAAATTTGATAATAATTTTGGTAATAATAATAATAACATGGGTTGTGATAGTGGGGTGCACACGCATGATTTCATGTGACAGCACCAGCAGGCCATGTTGCTCCTTCCCTATACTATATATCTAACCCTAAACGAAAAAGAAGGGAAAAGAAAAAACAAACAAAGACCCCACAAAACCTAAATAATATGGTAAAAATAACTGAATCATATGTAAATGACAAACTTTTAGCATACATTATTATTCATATTGATGATAAAGGAGTAGAACTTGTTTATTAATAATATGTCAATTCTCACTTAATAACATAAAGCAGTTATCAGATGATTGTTATATTTCAGTGCCAAAATAAAATATAGAATAATAAGATGTGTTGTTGTTCTTTTATATTTTTATTACGTACATATTAAATTAAATGTTTTTACTTCGTTATTTATAATAATTTATTAGTACCAATATCTTTCGTTTAAACAAATTTTAATATGTTTTTGAAGAAAATAAATTAAAAATAATAATACAAATTATTTGTAGTAAAGCTATAAAGGCAATTTAAAAAGCACTTACTTTACATGAGTTCATGCTAAAATAAGACCAGTCTTTCCTTCTATTTTTAATACAGACAAATATCTATCTCTTATATTTTATTGAAATGACAATCCTTTAATTTTTTAATTTTAAAGAAAAACTTAACCAATTCTTTTATATATATATATATATATATATATATATATATATATATATAACGTTATCACATGATGTGAGTGAGATTACTATTTGAAGCTGAGGTATTCATTGAAGCAGCAACAACCTAACATTATACTATAAGTTCATAGTCTAGATACTACTAAAATTCTCATATTATATGATTTTTTTTTTGGTAATTTTGTTAACAAAATTTGTAAAAAAATACTCTATTTTTTCTGCTATTTTTTTAAAAAATCTTAATTGGCAGGTAATTCTTTCGTGAATAATTATTTTCTACAAAATTATAAAATTTTCAAGTATTTTCTACAAAATTTATTGTAAAAAGTGTTTTATACAAAATATTTTGCAATAACATTGGCAGTAATATTTCCTGCAAATTTTTCATGACAAAATTTATAATTATTTTCTACAAAAAACACTTTGAAACAAAATTGACAGGTAATATGAGTTTTTTAGTAGTGAGATTCTCTTCTTTTATTTATTAATAAAACAATAATTATATTCTTTATTTTATTTATATTCATATTTACATTAAAATCACATTTAATAATAATTTTATAATTTTAACTATATATTTTATTGCTATTTGTGAAATTTAGAACTATATTAAAATTAAAAACAATAGTAAGTTTTTGTAGTTTCCAACTACGGATATTTATTTTTGTAAGATATAAATATTGAGGAATGTAAAATTGTCACGACAGCTTGAGTCGTGTTCATTGAATGTGAAACTTTAAAGTCATGAAACGTGAAATATTAACCACAGCATATATTTTTGTCATTTTGTTTGATTTTTCAAGATACTGCGACAGAAATTATCTCATGCTGCTATAATATATAGATATATAAACAAATAAATATATAGAGAGAGATTCAAATTTAAGATTAAAGTACGAACGAATCTAATTTGAAGGGACAAACTATACATTTTAATTTAAAAAAGTGTGTACGAAAAGAAATAAAAGTGATTTGAACGCGACAATTTCATATAAAGATAGATTGCAAGATCGCATTGTTATCCAGGAGCATTATTTAATTTTAAGAGGGAAATAATATCAAAAAATTAAATTTTAATAGAGAAAATAATAAAATTTTATTAACTTCCAAAATTTCCCTTGTTATTCATCTTGGATTGCTTAATATATATATCTAATATATTTTTCTTTGTAATTCAAAATAGTTGAATCCATCAATGATTAAGAAAAACTAAAAATTTCCAATTACATTTTCTTTTCTTCTATGTACATAATTATATCATGTAAAAAAAATTATTTTCCATATTATTTCATAATATTGTTTGACAAAAAAAAAATCATACAAATTGACATGTGATATATACATACACGAAATTAACACCAATCTATATAAATAACTTGATTGAATAATTTTAATAAAAATTAAGACTTTGAGAAAAAAAAAAAACTAAATTGAATAATTAAAACGAAAATTGCCATGAAGATTTTAACCTTTCTAGTTATAACTTGAATTTCAAATAAAATAAATGAATGATTAAAAAGTAATAATATATCCGAATATAAATATTTACATTTGTTCATATATTAATTCTAATATAATTGATATTTTAAAATTCATCTTCATCCATGAACGTTAATAAATACATTATTTACATTTTTATTTTATTATATTTTTATTGGACAATTAATTATGAAGGTGCAAAGTATTTTAATATCGAGTACACATTCTGGGGTCAACATGAAAGGGTTTTCAAAATTTGTTTTTAAGACAGTGGTGTGATTCACATGGTACGCATTTTCTAATATGACAGACACACATGAAGCCTATTAGGTGTGAATTTCTCAGACACAATAATAAATAACAAAAATAATATAAATTGTTATATCACATTTAAATGGTCAATATTAAACGATAAATACACATTAATGTTTTAATTAGTTATGTGATCGTTAGTTAATTTCAAATTTGACTATTCATATACCGTTGTACATGATCGATATTTATCTATACCATAATTCTACTTGACAACTAAAAAATAATAAAAATAAAAGCATTTGATAGAAAAAAGAATATTATATTTTATAATGCTAATAATTTTAATAACTTATTTATAATGTTAGTTACCTAAAAATAATTACTCAATTATATTTATATGACACAAGTCATACTCTGTACTTAATAGTGGTAAAATAAGTCAAATTTGATCTACCAATTCACTTAACATGTGAAAACAATTTAAGTTAACTGAAACCTTTAGAGTGTCGTAATGCATTCACCAAGTCAACAATGAGAAGATGTGTTAAATTAGGTTTACCTAATAAGTTCATTTAATTATATAATATATATTTTTTTAATTTTTTAAATATATCTTCTAAAGTAAAACTATAACAAAATTATGTTTTTTTAAAACAAATAAGTCCTAAATAAACATTATTCTGAATATATCTATGAAAATAAAAAGAAATGATATTTTGACACTACAAAACTACGAGTCATGACAAAAATAAATTTTTATATTTGTAAATAATAATAAATAGTATTAAACGAATGTAAAAATATTATTACTTTTGGAGAAAATGGATTTTACATGACAATCTACTTTTAAGAATATTTTGATAATTAAAAAATATAACTTTAAGTGTGTCTAAAAGTTTGTTGGTATAAAAATAATTATATTAAAAAATAAATGACATGAATAAAAGAAGTTAGTATATTTTTGTTGGGTGGTTGATTTGACATGTTGAGCAATAGGGTGGTGTGCAATAGACACCAATGCGTGCTTGTTAGCGTGGACCCTACATCACTTCTATCGTGCGCCCGCGTTTTTCTCGTCTCTCAACTCAATACTTTCTTCTACTTCTTCTCACTGAAATTGTTTAATCAAAATCAATATCTATATAATATAATTACAATTTACAAATAATATGCTTCTCTTTGTTATTTATTTTCTGCAAAATGAATAATATATCTATTAAAAATTCAGAACTAAAAACATCATTAATAATACGTTGATTAAAAAACAGCATAATCTAACATCTTTTGAAACAATAACATAAACTAATACGAATATGTTTAGTCCACCCACCTGAAAAAACTTAATACATTATTATAGAAAAAACAATTATATATTTTAAAGCTTAAAACACTAGTTTAAAATGATTTCATAATTTACAATATTAAAAAATTTCAAATAATAGATAATTGGTCTATATGTCTATTTTATTAACAGTGTCTAATTATAATTTAATATTAATAATTCAAATAAGATTGTCTTTCATATTAGATACAATAATTTTAAATAAAATAATATTATTTCTTCTAAATTATCAATAATTTACGTTTTATACATTTTTATTTAATTATACAATGCTAAATTGAATATATTATATTAAAAAATTGAATTGACCTTATCTTTTGGTATATCTTGTTGAATCATGATTAGATTGGCTTGCTATTGAAATAAATAATTTTATGAAAGTTTTAGATACCACAAGAATAAAAAGGAGCCCATCTCTATTTGTCTCATGCAATTATGCACACCCATATAACCTAGAGTAAATAATAGTTTATTCCTTTTTTGAAAGTTAGTCATTATTTTATTCCTACCATGGATTTTAAGTCAAACCTAGTCTCTTCTGTTTTGTTTCCACGCAGAGAAGAATTATTTAATAACAAAAAAAGATTTATCTAGTTAGCAAAAATGTAATGAATTTAAACGATTTTCATATATTTTATTATAATAGTAAGTAAAGAGAAAGACAATTTTATTTTTTTATTTTTTTTTCTCTTTTCATAATGTCTTGTTTTATAAAATAAAAAGTAAGAGGAAGAAAATAAAAATCAGAGATGATGATAAGTAATATTTATTGTTTGGTTGAATAAAGACTAAGTAAAAGTATTCTTTTTATTTATTTATAAGTTAAATTTGATTAAAATATATCATATTAAGAAGATGTGTATTATTAGATTTTTTGGAATCTCCACAAATTCCTATATTTTTGTTTTATATGATTAAAAAATTTAAGTGAATCTAAATTAAATAATGAGTAAAACTAAGACTTGAATCTAATCACATAAAGTATTGACACCACTCTCAATCTAAAACTTGAAGACAACGGAGGTCTTTTGATTTTTATATAGTATTCTACTTTCTCATTTTGAGTTAATGTGAAACTTAAACTTACACTTATATTCCTATCGTGCTTCTTTTATTATTTCTTATATGTTCCAAAAAGATTATATACGTTACCAAGCAATATTCTTTGTCGAAGTTGTTTAATTAAAAAGAAGAAAAAACTATGCAATTAAGCATTTCTGCACATGATCTTGCAATAGTGCTTGGTTACGAATTTTCTTTGGGAGATTTGTTGGTTAATAGTCAACATGCAATTATACTGTATTTTTCTTTTCTAAAGGTAGACATGTTTTATTGGCCAAGTTGGATGAAATCAAATGGAGATTAAGAACCAAACCTCAAATAGAATGTATGCGTAGAGTCATTTTCATAAACTTCGGTTCGATCAAGTTTATTTTATTTGTAGCACAATCCGTGCCACTTGTTACACAAATCAAACCATTGTTTTAATATAATACAGACAAAAAAAAAGAAAGTTTAGAAGAACCCTCTTCTTCTGAAAAAATAGGTGTGCAATAATAACTAACCCACTTACAAATCAAAGATTATAGTTTCTACTTTTATGGCTTAGCACTAATAGATATGATGAATCAGCCTTTATCCTTTTTTGGTTTCTTAAACCTGTTTCAATTTCGTATTCAAATAGGCTTAGGCTTTGGTTCTCATTGTGGGGCAAAACCAGTTTAAGAAAATCACGTGGTCTTATGTTGCTACATTATTAGTCTCATTTTTAATCTTTCTATCTATCTATGAAAACAAAGCACGATTTCTGAGGATTGACCTCAAACTTTCTCGTTTCTTGGGGCCAAGTGGAGTTGAAAATTTCATAAAGTTCAACTTTAGTTAAACCACAATCTCCTTAGAAAACAAAACTTGGATAGTGTGGACTGAAGAAAACTAGTAGCAAATTTAAGCATGCAATCTGATAATAATATAAAATAGCAGTGATTATTATGCACAAAAACTTATAGTACAGTTGTGGATTAAGATAGGAAATGCATAGTTTACTTCCAGTTGCGGACTAAGATAGGAAATGCAATGTAAACTCAGTTGACATGTTGTATATCAACAAGACTTACAAACTAGTTGCCGCTTACATTTAGACTATTTAAACATTTAAAAATCTCACATCGACTAGAGATAAGATAAATTTATAGTGTAAATATAATGTGTGTATATATAAGTGCGTATAAACCTTACCATACATATCAGTTTTATAAGATCGAGATAGATTTTAAGTCCACTTCTTAAGACAGACTTTGCTGACTTGACTAAAAAACACAGAAAGAGAAAAGTTTAGCAGATGATCTAATTCAAATGGGGGGTTGGAATATTGAAGTTCAAGTGGTTTAACATTTTGACCAAAGTCACGAAACCAATGAATGGAACAAGTACGAAGCAGTGTACAATTACCAACAATGAAACAGGTTTATGAAAGACATACTGATAAGTCTCCCAGTGTATATACAAGAGTACAACACACTTTTATGCTCATTCACACAGGTTAGGGAAAACAAAGAGAAACACTTGAATGGAGAAAAAAGAGAAGGAGAAAGAATAAGGAACAATGAACAGACAAGAAAAGAAAGAAGAGTCTAAATCTGTCTAATGATATTGTTGACCGATGAGTCCACTTAATCAAATTCACACAGGGAAGTGCAGGGAGAAAGAGTTTTTTTTTTTTCTGAACTAGAAATTTGGTTACTGTTCTCAATTTTTTTTAAGATTTTGTTTAGTGGAAGATGCAAAGGAAGACCATTCTTATTCATTAATTTCCACTATACACGTGCATTATCATTTTTTCCACTCAGTTGGGTGGTTAAGTCCAAACCCATCTCTCTCTTTTTTTCCCTGAATGAGTAAAATTGTTTTCATTTTATGGAAAATGATGTAACCAAACTCAAGAAACTACATGAACACTTTCATTTTGTCAATTATCATATTTTGTCAGAAAGGAAATGGATTTCATGCCATGGATATATAACAACAACAGCTTGGAAGAGAAAGAACAAGATGCAATCACTATGGTCTTTTTTTATTTCATTGATGCTGATAACGCAATGAATCTATTAAAAGCAATTGAAAAACTTTAAGGTGTTATTATCATTTCCTTACTAAACCTAAATTAGCCTATTGTGAAGAAGTGGCAGGTTGGAACTATTGCCTCTTTGTGATTGAAAAATGATCAACTTGTCAACACCACTAAAAAGATTGTTACCCTTTGCCCTCTCCTATGGGGCTATAAACTGTTTTCACTTTGAAATCATCAATATCCCAAAGGTTTATGGTATATATTGAAAGTTTTATATCGACCAGGATAAAACTAGTTCATAGTAGTATACAAATGCGTGCAAACCTTATTTTACAAGTCGGTTTCGTGAGATTTTAAACGAGTACGATAATTCTTGGTGTCACAGTTACTTTCAAATGACAGTCATTCACAGTATTTTGTTTCAGTAGAGACAGGTTGTATGGACAACCATGATAATTGGGCAGCACACGTGATAGTAGCATAAGCTTACCCTCACACACTCCTTGAATAAGTTATTGGATAATATCCTGGTCCCTACAACAACCTTTTTTTTTGTAAAATGGTCTAGATTGTGCACATATCTTACCTAGTTTATGCAGGTATCTTTTCCCAAACACAGAACCTTTATATGATTTTAACTCTATACAATGAACATCACAGTCTGGTACCAGGAGTATTTCTGCTACATAATTGGTGTGAGGAGTAAAAAGCTGATGTTCCTTTTTGCTAGAGATTACTATTGAAGCTGTCATTACCAAGACGAAATAAACAACTAGTACCTAACTATAGTAAAATAACATAAGTGGTTGATGATCAAATATTTGGCTTCTAGTTAAAAATATTATTGTATTTGGAGGATCCAAAAGGAGTGGCTCTTGAGTCATCACATATATGCATATTCATAATCATAAACCCTTCTTTCTTATTGCTCTTGGAAACTACCATGCCTTTCCCAATCTCCTTTTTTCCTCCAAATTTGTTATGTCATTTATGTGAACGTTATCCAATCCAACACAGAACGAGCTTGGAAATAACACAGTACTGCACACTTAGTATAATAAATTGACTTGTGGAACATGTATTTTTTTTTTCTCTCTTGTGTTGTGCCTGCTTTTGCCTAAACACTCTGCCAATTGAATTATTATAGTCTCCATGATATGAAATGCCTCTGTCCAAATGATGTAAGCATTTTTTGTCCAAAATGATTATCCATTAACCCAAGTTGCTTCCCCCACGTTGCGTCACCCATGTCTATGTGCCGCATGTCTTTCTCACACAGCTTGTTCAATGAACCTCATACCCCACACACCACATCAACACACCATGCATCTCACATATGCACATAAATAAACACCACAAGCTTCTTTTGTTTAATTCTAGATAACCCTTTTTCCAGATCCTTAAAAGGGTGTTTTTCACCATAATTACCTTTTACACACACAAAAAACATACTAAAATATGAAACCCTTTCAATACAACGTTAAACCAGCATTATAGTTGACAGATAACCTTTTTCTTTCAGTTTGTGTGTATGAAAAACGTTAACCAAAAGAAATCAACCTTTAAATTGATCTTAGTCATTGACTGTCGGTGAAGAGTTACCATAATTCCAAAGAAAAAGTTACCACATTAACATATAATGCTTCACATTACATCAATCTATGCTAAGAAAAAAACGAAACTGATACTGTTACTCTGGCCACATTCAGTGGGGCCATTTCAGCAATTTCTCTCCCTATATATACTCATCTCACTCTTGTTTTCTTCATCTCCAATAGCAACTTAGTTCCATTAATTCTCCATCAGTGTTGTTCTTCAATCTTTTTGTTCATAGATATATACTGATACATAGAAGCCATGCAGGGGAGAGAAATCACAGGACTGAACTATTTACTCCCTTCAGACCCTTATCCTTACCCTTCTCACTGCAGCATGACTCAGAACACCATCCCCACATTTCAACTCCACAAACTCTCAAACCAGTTCTATGGTTTCCAAAACCCTCAGCAAATGGTTGCAGAATTCAGCCCCCCTCAGTCCTCATGCATCAGCAGCACCACCTCCACCTCTGATGAAGCTGATGAGCAGCATCAAAGTCTCATCAATGAGAGGAAACACAGGAGGATGATTTCCAACCGTGAATCAGCACGAAGGTCACGCATGAGGAAGCAGAAGCACCTTGATGAACTCTGGTCGCAGGTGGTTTGGCTCAGGAATGAAAACCACCAGCTTATGGACAAGCTCAACCATGTGTCTGAATCACATGACAGAGTTTCTCAGGAGAATGTTCAGCTCAGAGAAGAAGCCTCAGAACTTCGCCAAATGATATGTGACATGCAGCTACATAGTCCTTACCACCCTCCTCCTCTCAGCCCCATTGACGATGATGTCTCTCCCTATGTCAAATCTGATTCCTCCATCACCAGCTCCTTCAACCTGCTTGGTTGAATTTCAAGACAAGACCAAATCTTCAATTTTTCTTCTCCGAGTTCTTGTGTGTGTGTGAATTGTTGTGGAAGTACAAATAGTAGTAGTAGTAGCAGTAGTAGTCTTTGCCTCCCTTTTGAGATGTATGAGGTGAAACCATAACATAACATAAACGGCAATGACATGTTCTTGAGTTTCTAATCTTGGTGTCTGTCTGCTCATAAATTTTGCCACTATCTTCTCCAACAATGATATCATATATGATATGTCCAAGCAATAAGCATTATTTAAAGTGGCTACAGAGCTATAAACAAATCCTGCTGGGTTAATTGTTAGAACCAACTAGTGGGACACTCTGCATAATCAAAAACATCATCATAGTACTGGCCCAGAAAACAATTACAAAACTCTCACTCATGATCTCATCATCCAGTTCCAGCAATAATCTCCCAAAAACAAAAACACAACAGATTAAATACTAAACAACATATGAAGCCAATGTCTGGATTTTACATACATAGATGTTTTTGAACTTCAAATAGTTATCATCAGATTCTACAAACTCCTCATCTACAATATTCATTTTCTGTCTGTTATGAGTGTGATGCTTTCTGTTTAGTTGAATCTTCACAAGATAAAGATCAAACACAAATGTCCTATTATATAATGGTTCCTGCAACAATGTTAGTGAAATATTTTTTGAACATTGTGTGATTGAATAAAATTGGTGTGGTGTGTGGAAGTAATTATGTCAGGTGCAGGTGAGTGACGATGGAAATAGTTGGCAAAAAGAAAAAAAAGAAAATATTTGGACAAGGTACGCACTAGACTAATCTCCTCTGTAGCAGATGATATCCATTATGGTAGATGATGGATAATGCGTTTTTTCTCATTTTTCAGATGTTAATGGGTCGGTGTGATTTAATGTTATGAACACAAACTCCAGTGACAATATGCGTAACTACCCAAAACATGTTTTTTTACAAATTAAAGCAAAATATTATAAATTTAAAGAATGTTTTAATAATTAAAAAAACATAAAATGATAAATACCCATTTTCACTTTTTATATTAAACTTGAAAAGTCAAATATTATTCATATTTATGTTAATATTTAATTAATTCAAGTATTTTTTTGTCGATATTAAGATAAATTTAGAAAATATTAATGTTTTGAGTATGAAATATTAGAAAAAAAAGGTTAATTTTTTTTAATTTACTTTCCATGTAGGCCAAAATGTAGAGAGATGCTCAGAATCGAAACCTCTATTTTTTTGACTAAGTCCATCACTAGTAGTTTTGGTGAAGACCTTTAGCCTATGAGAACATTTTGATGAAAGACTATGCCATATGATTTTTCATTTACTGCTATTATTAGAATGAATTTTCAAATTGTATTTAAATGTAGATCATAATGGTTTGGAATTAAAATTAGATGATGAAATTATACTTTATATTTTATATAACCATAATTTTTGCAAGTACTTTCAAATTTGAAATCATAGTTTCTAAGTTGTGATAAGAAAAAAAGAAAAAATAGTTCTACAGTGTTTAATCACTGTCATTTGAATACTGTAAAAAAAAACCGCTGACTTTTAATGGGAGAGATAGAAAGAAAAAATAAAAAGAAATAAATAAATATGACATATTAATAAGTGATTTTATGAGAAGGACCAGAGATAAAGAAAAATTGGACTCGGACTCAAATATTTAGAAATATGGGACGTTTTTTAATTTTTTTGAAAAGAGTGATATCTTTTAAAACAATAAATAAGATCATTCTGGTAAATATATTATAGTTATGGGATGTAGAAAATAGTTAGGAGGTGGAAAAAGCAAATGTCCTACGTTGAGTACATGTTTTTCTTCTTCACAACTGGGCTTTACAAGTTTGGGCCTAGTGATGGACGTTCTTTTCACATTGTACTTTAGATATTTATGTTGATGAAAATATATAAAACTATTAAAGTAAACAATCACTATGTCAAATAAAACCATATTGAATCAAATTTTCAACGAAAACATTCAACAAAAGGAGAATATGTTGGTCCAAAAAGTCAACTCGATTACTTATTTAGTTGAGTTATGTTCACATTAAATTAATTAAATTGAAAGATTAATTTAAATGGTTGACTTATCATGTTAAACTTATTTTAACCTCCGCATATGAATATTAATTAAAGAACACCCTCTCACAAATTCGTTTGAATAATACTATATTATTGAAAATAAATTTTAAATTCTTTAATAAATTTTATTGATGAAATATATTAAATATTTATTATATCGTTAACGGTACTATTTCAAATATTGATTGTAGTCTCAAACATAGAAAGAAAAAATGGAATGGGGATTAATTTGAAATTTCAATTAATGAACACACATGTGAAAAGAGAGACTGTTATTGGGCCTTTCTCTGACCCAATTTTGAACGAAAACGTGGCAAATTTTGTTTTCAAAAAAAAAAGTTATTGTATAAAACACTATTCCGTTAAAATAAAAAAGATGAATTTTCAAATAAAATTGAATATACTTCTTTTGAAAATGATGAGGCATTTTTAGAAAGTAACAAAGTTTCTAAAAGAAATAAAAAAAATGTTTAAAAAACTCTTATAGAAATATCTAATAAATATTAAGAACAGTGAACGGCGTCGTTCATCCCACCATGTTTCACCTACCCCCATTCCGGTTGGTAGCTATGCAACTTTGACCCGCAACTTTCATCTACTTCCACTATTTTATTTTATAATTATATTATTAATGATTTATTAATTAAATAATTAAAGCGAATTACTATATATAAAATAAAACGGATAAAAAAAGATAATAAAATAAATTGTCATTTTTCAGTTGGTCCAAAAAATCTGGCTGCTTGACCTCGTTTTCAAGTTTCAACTGCGGCAATAATGATTTTTTTTATTGCTAATCTTTCTCACTTTTATTATTTTTAATAATTGTATTAATGTTTTTCTGACAGATGATTAATAACTAATAGTATTACCCTTATGTTTGTTATTTAATATATATACAGCGCTTGGATCCCCGCATCTTTTCATCTGTGATCTGTGATTTTTGTGGCCATAATTTTTCTGTGATTTGGTTAAATTTCAGGTTTGTACTTGAAGACCTTTTTCTCTCCCTATCTTTTTGGTTTTTAGGATTCACTCTGAGATAGTGTTGGTGGTTAACATGAACTTATGATGTTTGCTAATTGTTTTCTTAATCTGTCTAGATTTGTTCTGCATGTTGTGGTTTTTGTCGGAAATGAAGAGTGTATTTGCTATTTTTTCTGGGTTTGATCTTCAGGGTTTGCTGATCTGGATTTATGTTTCTAGTTTTATACTGATTGACACCCCTAGTTGTTGTGGGGTGAGTTTGCTGGATTGTGGAATGCTTGACACTGATTTGCTTGTGGCGGATACACTTCTTACGATTTGTTGGGTTACTCTTGTCTGTATTTAATTTTAATTTTTTTAGATGAATGTGCTGTAAGATCATGTTGAACTTGGCTGTCTTTCTGTAATTTTGGGTGAACAAATAACTGCTTTGGTTTGCAACTCGATTATGTACTATTATTTGTATATTGGCACTTTTTTGGATTTTGAGTTTTGAGATCGAAGTTCTTTGCTGGATAATGCATGCGGTTTGTTTGGTAGTTGGGTTTTAGTATACGCACTAGTCTTTTAGAGTAATGAAGAGAACACACGAGCCTTAAGGTGCTCTGATGTCTTTATGGCATGATCGTAGGGTTATTTTGCGATCTCACTTTTTAAAAGAAAGTTTGGTAATTTCTCTACCTTTTTATCGCTGAATATTTCTTAGATGACACCCTTTCTTCCATTCCATACAATTGGAATATGTTCAAGATTGCTCTGCTGAGTAGAAGTTTAATTGATGGCATTGAGAGTTAACAATCAAGCTCTAATTGTCTTTGTTCATCGTAGTTTATAGCATTTTTTGTTTTCCTTCAATCAGAAATTCACGCCAGCTTTTTTGTGTACCTCATTCTTATTATTGCATTTGATTTCAATCATTGAGCAGGATAACAATTATGGCTCAACCCACAACAAGAATAGGCCTGGCTGGACTGGCTGTTATGGGCCAAAATTTAGCACTCAATATTGCTGAGAAAGGCTTTCCCATTTCTGTTTATAACCGAACCACATCCAAGGTTGATGAGACTGTAGAACGAGCAAAAGTGGAAGGAAATCTTCCAGTTTATGGCTACCATGATCCTGAAGCTTTTGTTAATTCCATTCAAAAGCCTAGGGTGATTATAATGCTAGTTAAGGCTGGGGCACCTGTTGACCAAACCATTAAGACCCTGTCTGCGTTCATGGAAAAAGGTGACTGTATAATTGATGGTGGCAATGAATGGTACGAGAACACTGAAAGAAGAGAGAAAGCAGTGGCTGAATTGGGTTTGCTCTACCTTGGGATGGGAGTTTCTGGTGGTGAGGAAGGTGCTCGTAATGGTCCTTCTTTGATGCCTGGTGGTTCGTTTGAAGCTTTCAAATACATAGAAGATATTCTTCTCAAGGTGGCAGCTCAAGTCCCTGATAGTGGCCCTTGCGTGACATATATTGGTAAAGGTGGTTCTGGTAATTTTGTGAAGATGATTCACAATGGTATTGAATATGGTGATATGCAGCTGATTGCAGAGGCTTATGATGTGCTGAAGTCAGTCGGAAAGTTGACAAATGAGGAACTACAAAGTGTTTTCTCAGAATGGAATAGAGGTGAACTTCTGAGTTTCCTGATTGAAATCACTGCTGATATATTTGGAATTAAGGATGATAAAGGAGATGGATATCTTGTTGACAAAGTTCTAGACAAGACTGGCATGAAGGGTACTGGTAAGTGGACTGTTCAGCAAGCTGCTGAATTATCAGTTGCTGCTCCCACTATTGAAGCATCGTTGGATGCTAGGTTTCTGAGTGGGTTGAAGGAGGAAAGAGTAGAAGCTGCAAAAGTCTTTAAATCAGGTGGCTTTGGTGAGATTGTGACCGATCATCCAGTAGACAAGCAGCAGTTGATTGATGATGTTAGGAAGGCTCTTTATGCAGCCAAAATCTGTAGTTATGCACAGGGAATGAATCTGATCCGTGCAAAGAGTGTCGAAAAGGGATGGGATTTGAAGTTGGGTGAACTGGCCCGAATTTGGAAAGGGGGTTGCATCATTAGAGCTATATTCTTGGACAGAATCAAGCAGGCATATGATAGAAACCCTAATCTGGCAAACCTTCTTGTTGATCCAGAGTTTGCAAAGGAAATAATTGATCGCCAATCTGCCTGGAGGAGAGTTGTTTGCCTTGCTATCAATTCTGGTATCAGCACTCCAGGTATGTCTGCTAGTCTTGCTTATTTTGACACTTACAGAAGGGAAAGGTTGCCTGCTAATTTGGTGCAAGCTCAACGTGACTACTTTGGAGCTCATACATATGAAAGGGTTGACATAGAGGGGTCTTACCATACTGAGTGGTTCAAGCTTGCCAAACAGTCAAGAATTTAGATCACTTTGTTTGAGCCCATGAGGATTTCTAATAAATGTAATGTTTTCTGCTCGGACCGTGTGCTGAGTTGAGTTTACATAGCCACTATGTGGTGAAGTGTTATTAGATTATTTCCAACTGAATTGCTTGATATTCCATTCTCCAACAACAATGTTGTATCTTTGCTGATTGTGCTTTGTGCTTGCTACAGAGTTGGTCCCAATTCCTGATGCCTTTTTAATTTTCATATTAATAAGCTTTCCTTTAACACCATCGATATATGTTATGTTACAGTAGGAGTTGAAATATTTTATTTCGTAGTTAACTTAATGTGTTTGATGTTCATTTATTGTCAAGAGCGATCAAGTTTGGCGAGTTAGAGAATATTCAGAATATCAGTAGATTATGTTAGAATATCTCTCTTGATTTATTCAGGTTTTGGTTTTATTATTCGTGGGCTTGGGCTTGTACTTCAAGTACTAGTGCTCAACCTAATTATTAATAGAAGTATCAGTACTTGCTTATCCCAATTGAAAATATCTCTTGTTAATTAAATTGAGTTTTCTTTCGATCTTTTTCTTCTTGATCCTACATTATCTTTTAATTATATGTTGTCACTTGTCACATCATTGAGATTCTCAGAGGTGAATAGCTTTTAGTGTTGTGGCAACTTATGATTGAATAGTAGCGATAAATGGATTTAAATAAAATCCTTATTTGCTCTGGCTTTGTTGTATACAAATTTTACATAGCTAGTGTGAGCCCCATATTAGTGGGGATAGTGTTTTCTCAAGCCAACTTAAAATTTGTCATTTTTTTCTTTTAATTTATGATTCAACAGTTCAATTTTTTGTTCAGAGAGGCCATCGACATCGATTAATCAATGTAATTGGCCTCCGTTTGAAGGAGTATTGGTTTTTCTTACTATATTTTCTACTTTAAATCTCTAATAATTGCGCACTACTGGAATTGCATACTTGTGTAGGTTGACACATTTTTGATTTGTTGTAGCTTGCCCCACAGATAATGACAAATCAAAATCTGGCTTGCACAGGTGTTGAGCTCTTTTCCCCTCCCATTTCCTCCACTTACTCCTTGTGTTTGAATAAGCTAGATGCGACTGGAGTAACATGCAAATTCCTACTCATTTTATGCTCCGTAGAATAATGCATACATTTACTTTTTCTTTCTTTTCCCATTTGTTGGGTTTGAGCTTAGATTTTACACTTTCCTTGTAAACATTTTATGTCAGGCCTTACCTACCTAATTGACCTGTTCAACCAGAAAATCAATGAATTGATCAAGTGTTTGCTCTACTTAATCCAAATAACCATCATATTGTAAAACCTGTGGGGAACAGGTCAAGGAGCAGTGCAGAACTTGTTGTTTCATTTTTTATTTAACTAAAAATAATTTTTGTCAAACAAATGCCCATTGTTATTGTTATGTTACAAAGGTTCATACACGTGGTTCACTTATAAATTGTTATTATTACCTTATTATTAAATTTGCACGTTACATTTGGTTTTAATTTAAAAATGTTATCTGACTTGTATTTTTTATGACTTACTTGAAGATCATTTAAATTTAACATTGAAAAAAATATGAAATTGTGACTAAATTTTACCATGATCGAAGTAGTCAATCTTGAAACGGTAACTGATATTTTGAAACACTATTTAAGAGTGGTTGAACTTTCCTTTTAGTTAGTTTACATTTGGCCTTTTCTTTACATTTCCACTTTCCTCTACATCTTCCTTCTATTTGAGCCAGTGGTTAGAAGTAACTGTGAACACATTTTTTCTTTGACATTTTCGTTTCTCTCTGAGCTTCTTTTGTTTCGTTTTCTTTGAAGTCTTCAGTGTCAATAATGAACTCAATGATTGAGAAGCCCATAATGATTTTTTCAATAATGAGCTCAATGATTGAAAAGCCTTTAATGTTTCTTGGCTGAATCAAGGATTGGCTCAATTCATGTGCAACTTTTACACAAATAATTTCTTGCCGCAATTCTTGTTATTTAGAATTAAAGGCATTGCAACTCTTGTTGATAATAACCTCTCTAAAAGAAAGTTACGAAGTTGAATCATGTTATTTGATAGGATCTCTGGTTTTACACATCATTACCTTTGCCTGCGTTACTTGCTGTCAATTGATATGCAAGAATCTATTCAAATCAGAAAGCGATATTGCAAGTGGTGACAAACCATTTGAGTATTTAAAAATAGCTTATAGACTCTGAAAAGTGACAAAGTTCAGGGTGGATGATATGTAATAGCTCTCATGGAAACTTTATATTTGGAAACAGCTACGAGCATTGTAGCAATCCCAGATCCTGATGCTATCAAAATTTCCACTGAAGATCTAAAGTAGTAGCAGTTATTGATGTTATAAATGGGAAATATAAAAATCATTTACAATTAATGTTTCAAGTTTACAATGACTCACTTCCCTTTGTTTTCCTTCTTTGCTAAAACGTGGACAAAAGAGAAAAAACCTCTTTTCTATCTGCTAAAAAAATACTCTCTCAATTGGTTTTATATGAGTGTGACCTTTTATGATTCCTTTCAAGTCATGTGTTCCCTCATGTTTTTATGTCACTCATACAGCCTAAAACTTGTGATTGCCTTGCTGTTGCATTCGTGTCCAATCTTTGGAAAGTTAGCTCACATAACTGCAACAAAGCTTTAATTGCTTATAGTTGTCATTTGTGTAACTATGTGAAACCTTACCCTCTTTCCAGCGGAGCATACCCCATTCGTGCTGCATAGCATTTGGCAGCACAGACACATGCATGCACGAATCATTATTGGAAGGTTTTTGATAGAAAATACTTTCTCCCTTTTGTGCTATTATCCTCAATCTTTTGGCCACATCTCTAACTGCCCCCAGGCCACTTTTCTTGTGTCATGTTTCTTGTTTCTTCTGTCAACCAGCTCAATACAACTTTTGCGTACGTAATCATCAAGAGAGTTTCAGGTTGGAATTCAAAATTCTTTCAGCATTTTTTTACCTCTACATCATTTAGTTTTGGAAATTTCACATTCATGTTTTCAACTAAAACGTCCTTTCACTCTTAATTAAGTTTGTGTTTTGCATTAATGATGATGATGTCTTGATGGATGACCAGACATTTATTTCTCTTCATATCTGGCATGAATTTCTATTTTGAACTGAGGTAAAAAAGAAAGTATACCTAAAGCTGGAGTTACATGATAGAAAATTTGACCCTCTTCTCTAGAATTCCTCCCTCCTTGAACTTGGAAGTTTAAAACCATCAATTTTTTCCAGGAAAGCTGGTGTTATTTGGCTTGAATACCACTGATAATGCTTCAATTCAAGCACATTTCTGGTGTGTTTCTCATGGCTCATGCATTTACCCTCTCACTTGGATGTCAGTTTCCACATTCAAATAATAATAACGTTCAACATAGAGTTAGTTTCAGAAGCGTAAAACTTATGATTCCATTACTTCAAAGAATGATTAGGGATATTTCCTTTGCGTAGAAGAGATGTGTGAGTACAAATCAACAAATTCAAATTATGTCGATGCATGGTTAAAAAATCCCAGCATCATATACAATGGACATTTAATCATTTTTTACTTCTGCTGTCAACACGTTTCTTCTCCTGTTTGCTTGCATTCTTCTTAGAACACTTGCTTCCATGATCTTGTTTATCTTTCTTAGATGCGTTGGTGCCATGACTGTTGTTGCTGTGACCATAAGCATGGTGATAATGTACAGGACCTGAAGAAGCATCTGAAGCCATTGAATCGTCACTTTCTTCTTCATCTACTTTGGCCCCTTGCTTCTTTCTCCTGTTCTCACCATAGATGTCATGATATCCATAATTTTCATTGCTGCATCCGGCATCATCTTCCTGCATGGGAGAGGCAATATACATAGTCCAACCAGATTCACTACTGCTACATCCTTCTGCACCACCCCAGATTTGTTTAAAAGAATCCATTCTGAGACAGGAAAGCTGTGTGTATGCCAATTCAAAGCAAAAACAACACACACTGGCAAGGAAACACACAGGGGAACAAAGAATGAGAATCTATAGCTGGTGAATGAAAATCTACATGGAACTTACATTAATAGAGATTCCTGATAGATTGCTTGATATCTGCTTATCTGTTTCAACTGCAAAAAGTGTGGTAAAGGGCCAAAAGGGCTGTGAAGTGAAATGGTAGATGCAGTGTGTGTGGCAAGGGCTTAAATTCAAGGAGGAGCCAGGAAGGTTCCTAATGCATCTTAAAATATTTTGAAAGCATCAATTAAACAAAGGGAATGTTGGGACTGCCATCTTTGGTCATAAGAAGTATCTATAAATAATATTTTTTTAACCTCTGCCTTTCCCATCTTAAATAGGACTCTGACTTTTATTGCATAATACAGATGTCCCAATAGCACAATGTGCACAACTGGAGGGAATGTAAAATCCCTGTCTTTGAATATGCTTTATTAAGTGCCTTTTCACTTTGTGTGTATCCATCATTGCATAAAATTCTTTGTCTTGTCTGTAGAACACAGGCCAATCTATCTCTCAAAACATGTGTTTTTTCTATTATAGTTTTATTAGTATGTAGTGTTTTGTTCTTCACTAATCCTTGTAGAGAATATGACTGATATTCTTACAGAATTTTCTCTTCCTATTTACAGGATTCGGATTCAAGACAATATTTACAGAGATCGAATTCACTTTCACTCCAACTAATAAACTGTTTGTTGATTTATATAGGTGCGTGTTTGTTTAAGTATCTTATATTGAAATGAGAAGCTGAGCAGTCTTTTTTAATGAACATTGATTAGTCTTCAAATTTATACTTCAACTTTAATATAATATGATGGCAGGTCGTTGTTGGTAAAGGTTTGTTGGCTAAACTAGTTTAGGTGTGATGTGATCGTGCTAACCACAAAGTTAGACCACGTAGAAAACCTACTAAGTTTGGTCTAATGGAGAAGGGAATTACTTCTTTTATTCATAAATCTTGATAATCAAATAACAAATGAATGAATTACAATATACATCAAAGGTGTCCAAGTTTGATAACGAGTGTATGACACATATACCTCTTTATGTTTTTTAAAATTTAATTAGGTTAAATATATATTTGGTTCTTGAAAATGTAAAATATAATCTTAAAATAAATATAATCTTTTTAAAATAGCTATATGAAATTTTGCGATATATTAATTCAAATATCAGCTTAAATTAGCATATCAGAAGTTGATATAGTTGAGTTAAAAACACTATATTTATTTAATTTTAAATTTTGAATATAAAAATGTATCAAAGTGTAGTACACATACAAATTTAAGTTTAACATCTAAATTTAGTACTAAAGATATATTTAATTTGAATTTAACTGAATTTTAAAATTTAAATTTTAAGGTCGCTTAAACCTACTACAATGATTTCACATGTATTAATTAGCATAAACTTGTTTAACTAGAGGACTGAAAACAAGGTTTGTAAGGTTGTAGGTGGAAAATGAAGGACAAATTGTAGGTTAAATTATTTGGGTAGGACAGGGAATAAACCTACCTTATATAGGTTTTGGGGATCCTAAATAAGTTTTTTTATTCTTTTCATACTATTATATTGATTAATGTGTACTAACTAACTGTTGCCACAAATAGTTTATATTTTTTGAAGTAAAAATGCATGAGTATTACCTTCACAAAATCACAAGAATCACAAGGTTATATTAAAATTGGATAAGCGTTTACAATTTGAGTTATACATACACACACACACACACACATATATATATATATATATATATATATATATATATATATATATATATATATATATATATATATATATATATATGTGTGTGTATGTGCTTGTATATATATATTTATATATATTTATTTTTTTATTATTTTTATATTT
>Ga0099822_1000484_pt1 | contig 36975 bp, 22 predicted proteins | sample CowpeawhiteBW_FD_76839 | JGI IMG/M metagenome (GOLD analysis project Ga0099822, IMG submission 76839) | Root nodule microbial communities of legume samples collected from California USA - Cow pea white BW | ecosystem: Host-associated > Plants > Roots > Nodule | place: USA: California | collected... | reverse complement strand
TGCATAATTCCTTGGGGTCTCTAGGTGAGACTTTCAGGGTCGCGCTTCAGTGGTCGGGACGTAATTCCATGACCCCTGTTAGTGGGTGTCCATGGTGGTGCCCCATCTGTATAACTAGGTAAGAATTCAAGGTAAGGATTGCATCCTAACACTCTAAGGAGTCAGTTAGTCTCACTTAGAGCGGACTGACCCCTGTGGTGAGAGTAGCAGGAGGTCTGAAATTCATTAAGGACTAACCTTGTGGTGAGGGAAATTTGATTCATTGAAACACTTGTAACACATAGCTTGGGGGTGAGCAGCTCGGGGGTGAGCAGAGGTATCCACCAAAAGTGCAAGCATCCGCTGAATCCGACCAGGTTATACGTATCTGGATGAGTCGAGTCAAGTCGTAGTGTATTGATTCAAAGGTCATAACATGCTTGGTTGTTGTATGAATATTGGATGATGAAAATATATTTGACTGAATGATGAAAATGTTGTTTGGCTCTAGCTTACCCTGTTTGTTGTAATGTTGTCTTGTATGTGGCTCTTCTTTCTTGCGATGATCACTAATTTGATTGATGGGAGCAGATGGGCGAGGTTCTCGTGGTCAGCAAGGGAATGGTGATTCCGCTGTTGAGCCATCTGGGCTGGATTTTATTCTTTTCATGGTTTCCTTAGGGCTATGGCCCATGTATTGTTTCATGCCTTCTTGATCTACGCTCTATTGTTAGACCTTTATTTAGTTTTCCTTTGGCATCGTGGTGTGCCCGGTTTGTTGGGGTTGTGTTAAGAACCCCAGGACTATGCTACATTATTATCTCTGTGTGACGTTTCCTTTAATTTTGTGTATTAAATTAAATGGGACGTTACATTTATGGTATCAGAACGGTTATTCCTTAGGTCTGTGGACTTGGATGTCCGCTTAGCTTTCTCTGTGTCTTTTGAGTGTTCTTAGTTAAATTCTTGCCTTATCAAAACTTAACCAAGTGATTTTCTGTGTGCCAGTGATCCATGGCACCTCCTCGTACGCCAGGGCAATCGAGGCAATGGTAGCTGCTATGATGCAGCAGAGCACCGCGATGATGCAACAGCACGAAGCATCCATGTAGCGACAGGCAGCGTCGCTTGAACAGCAATAACTTGTGATATAGCAGATGGTGGCTACTAGGGCAACTGCTGAGGACGCCCATCGACAGCACATGGAGGCATTCCGCCAGCTGGAGGAGAATAGGGCGACTGCCCCTATGTTTGGTCCTGAACCACGACCTACAGTCAGTGAGTGGAGCTTAGAGGATTTTCTGAAGCACCACCCAGCGAAGTTTGATGGCAAGACTAGTCCTGACGCCGCAGACCAATGGTTGAAGGACCTGGAACGCATTTATGATGTGAAGATGTGCCCTGCGGAGAACAGGTTGGCATTCTCTATGTACATGCTCACGGGGGAGGCAGAGCATTAGTGGATCAGCACCAAATCTATCCTCGAGGAGAGAGACGAGCTAGTGATGTGGGAGGCTTTTAAGGAGAGATTCCTCTCTGAGTATTTTCCAGACAGTATCCGGTACGCCAAGGAGATAGAATTCCTCCAGTTGACCCAGGTAAGGAAGACGGTAACGCAATATGTTGAGAGGTTCAAGTACCTCAGCCGTTTCTACACCCTGCCACTCGATGAGGATTGGCGATGCAGGAAGTTCCAGAATGGGCTTCGCGGTGACATCCGCTTGGTGGTGGCTCCCTTGTCCATCAAGGATTTTGCCGCTCTGGTGGAGAAAGTCAGGGTGATGGAGAAGATGAAGCGTGAGGTGGAAGGTCAGCGCCCACAGCAGTCACAACCGCCTCAGAGGATTGGTGGACCATCTGGGTCCAAGCCTAGACACTAGGAGCGGAGGAGACCATATGATAGACCTCACCATCAGCCTCAAGGGTCTAGGAGCTTTTCTCCTCAACAGGGCCGAGTTCAGTGCTACATTTGTGGAGGCCCTCACCTGAGGAGTGCTTGTCCACGTATGGAGGGTTACCGTAGATGCAACAACTGTGGCAAGGAAGGCCATTTTGGGAAGGATTGTCCCACTCTTGCTAGGGCAGCAGCATGCCCTCCAGTTCAGGCTTCTCACCAACACCAGCGGAGAGATAGAGGCAACAGGCCTCAAGCGACAGGCAGGGTATATGCCATGACCGGAGCAGAGGCTGCAGGCTCAGGTAATCTTGTTATGGGACGATGCATGATAGCGGGTGAATCTTTGTGTGTACTGTTTGATTTTGGAGCGACACACTCATTTGTGTCAATTGCTTGTGTGGAGCGTTTGGGTCTGTCGGTGCGCGAGCTACAGTGTAAACTTCCAGTATCTACCCCGGCGTTAGGTCTGGTCAGGACGTCGTTCTTGTGTGCTAGGCTTCTAGTAGAGGTAGAGGAACGCAAGTACAAAGTAAATCTAATCTGCCTGCCTCTATAGGAGTTGGAGGTAATCTTAGGGATGGATTGGCTCTCTGCCAATCACATTCTGATAGACTGTCGGGAGAAGAGGTTGTTGTTTCCTGACTTAGAGGAGTTTGAGTTGGTGTCTCCTTAGGGGGTGGCGAGAGAGATTCAGAGTGGCGCGCAATGCTTCATAATCTTCGCCCGTATGGAGGTGGGAAAGAGAGAAAGAACATCAGTTATACATGTGGTACATGAGTTTGAGGAGGTGTTTTCGGATGAGGTACCAGTGTTGCCTCCCAGTAGAGAGGTGGAGTTCTCTATTGATCTGGTTCTAGGAACGACCCGGTGTCGATGGCTCCATATCGTATGGCTCTAGTGGAATTAGTGGAACTCAAGAAACAGATAGAAGAGTTGATGGAGAAACAGTTTATCCGACCCAGCACTTCGCCTTGGGGAGCACCAGTGTTGTTAGTGAAGAAGAAGGATGTGAGTTCGCGCTTGTGTGTGGACTACAGGCAACTGAACAAGATGACGATCAAGAATAAATATCCGCTTCCGAGAATTGACGACTTAATGGATCAGCTACATGGGTCATTGGTATTCTCGAAGATAGATCTGAGATCGGGTTACCACCAGATTTTAGTGAAGGCTGATGATGTGCAGAAGACGGTCTTCAGATCCAGATATGGCCACTATGAGTATGTGGTTATGCCATTTGGTGTGACCAACGCTCCAACGGTGTTCATGGACTACATGAACAGGATCTTCCGGCCTTTCCTAGATAAGTTTGTCGTAGTCTTCATAAACGACATCCTTATCTATTCCAGAACTCAGGAGGAGCACGCAGAACAACTGAGGTTGGTGCTTGATGTTTTCAGAGAGAAGTAGTTGTACGCCAAGTTGTCCAAGTGTGAGTTCTGGATGAGTGAGGTTCAGTTTTTGGGGCAAGTGATATCCGCCCAGGGGATTGCAGTGGACCCAGCGAAGGTCGAGGCAGTGGTAAAATGGGAAAGTCCTAAGTCGGCAACGGAAATCAGGAGCTTTGTGGGGTTAGCGGGCTACTATAGGAGGTTCATAGAGGGATTCTCTAAGATAGTAGCGCCTCTGACTTTGCTTACCCGGAAGGACCAACCCTTCACTTGGACGGACAAGTGTGAGGAGAGCTTTCAGGAGCTAAAGAGAAGGTTGACGAGTGCTCCTATATTGGTGATTCTGGACGTGGGGAAACCGTTTGAAGTCTACTGCGACGCATCTCATCTTGGGCTTGGTTGTGTCTTAATGCAAGAAAAGAAGGCAGTGGCGTATGCTTCACGACAGCTTAAGATGCATGAGTGTAACTACCCCACTCATGATCTAGAGCTGGCAGCAATAGTATTTGCCTTGAAGATCTGGAGGCACTATCTCTATGGTGCTCAGTTCCGTGTGTTCAACAATCATAAGAGCCTCAAGTACTTGTTTGATCAGAAGGAGCTGAACATGAGGCAGAGGAGGTGGATGGAGTTCCTGAAAGATTATGACTTCGAGCTCCTATATCATCCAGGGAAGGCAAATGTGGTGGCAGATGCTCTAAGTAGGAAGACAGTACATACAGCGCATCTCATGATAAAAGAGGTAGAACTACTAGAGAAGTTCAGAGACATGAGGATACAGGTGGAGTTGGGGTCCGAGTCCATTAGGTGTAGTACCCTTACTATATCTAGTGACTTCTTGGACTCGATCAGAGAGAGGCAGTTGTTGGACGTCAGTCTGAACAGAGTCAGAGAACAGCTTGGATCAGAGGAAGCCAAAGACTTTGCTTTGAGTGATGATGGCATACTGAGGTTTCAGGGCAAAATATGTATACCCGATGATGCGGAGGTAAAACGGTTAATTCTTGAGGAAGGACATAAGAGTCGTCTTAGTCTGCACCCTGGCATGACTAAGATGTATCAAGATCTCAAGGAAACCTTCTGGTGGCAAGGGATGAAGAAAGATGTGGCTCAGTTCGTGTCGGCGTGTTTGACGTGCCAGAAGGCGAAGGTGGAGCATCAGAGGCCCGGTGGGATTCTACAGCCTTTGGAGATACCAGTATGGAAATGGGACAACATCTCCATGGACTTTGTGACCCATCTGCCGCGGACTTTTAGAGGACATGACACCATCTGAGTGATAGTGGATTGGTTGACCAAAAAGTGCTCACTTCTTGGCGATGAACTTGAGGATGTCCATGGCCAAGTTGGCCCAGCTGTACGTTAAGGAGATTGTGAGGTTACATGGAGTACCTTCGAGCATAGTTTCCGACAGAGACCCACGGTTTACATCCCGATTCTGGAAAACCTTACCGGAGGCGTTGGGGACCAAGTTGACTATGAGCTCAGCTTATTACCCTCAGACCGATGGCCAGTCTGAGAGAACGATTCAGTCATTAGAGGATTTGTTGAGGACTTGCATATTGGATCATCTGGGTGCTTGGGATGAGGTATTGCCTTTGATAGAGTTCACCTACAACAACAGTTTTCATGCGAGCATTGGCATGGCGCCATACGAGGCTCTTTATGGTAGGAGGTGTAGGACTCCTCTCTGTTGGTATCGGGATGGAGAGGTAGTGTTGATTGGACCAGAATTGTTAGAGCAGACCACCGAGAAGGTGAGGATGGTGAGAGATAGGATGTAGGCTTCTCAAAGTAGGCAGAAGGCCTATGCGGACCGCAGGAGGAGGCCTTTGGAGTTTGCAGTGGGAGATCATGTATTCTTGAGGGTGACCTGAACCACGGGCATGGGAAGGGCTATCCGCTCAAGGAAGCTTTCGCCCAAGTTCCTTGGCCCCTATCAGATCACGAGGAGGATTGGGCCGGTGGCTTATGAGATAGCTTTATCCCCGCAGTTGGCAAACCTTCACCCAATGTTCCACGTCTCACAGTTGAGGAAGTACATGTTTGACCCAGCTCATGTGTTAGAAGCCGAAGATATACAGATTAGGGAAGACCTCACCGTGGAAGTACCACCCATCGCTCTTAAGGATAGCAAGGTTGAGGAACGCCGTGGAAAGACCTTTAGTCTTGTTAAAGTCATCTGGGATCGGAGGACGGGTGACTCGACTTGGGAGTTAGAGGAGGACATGAGAAAATCACATCCACATCTGTTTACTTGGTGAGTTTTTATTTTCGAGGTCGAAAATTTTGTTGTTGGGGAGAATGTAAGGCCCTGTTCTTTTTTTTTCTACCTTATATAAAGGGGCTGCCCCAAATCTGATAGGCCTAAGAGCTGGCCCAAAGGTTAAAGCTAAGTCCAGGGTGCCCTAACGCTCACACTTTCTTCATTCTCAGATTCGCAGCCGCCTTCCTCTCCACTGTACCGCTAGAGCTCTACTAGGGTTTGTTTCCCGCTTCGAACCAGTCCGCCTAAAAGCTCAACCACGTAAGTGATTCTGACCCTACTGTATTTACTTCCTAAAGCTGTTCTTCGTATTTCACCGTTTAGAGTTCGAACTAATCCTGTTTTCTTCCACTGTTCCGCTATTCCGCCAGTTCTGCAAGTCCATCACTCGAGCTGCTGTGCTCCGAGGTCCCGTGTCGAAGTTCTGTTAACCCTTTTCTAGGTACGGGAAGTTGGAGTCCGAGTCTAAGTTGTGTTTTTATGCCTGTTCTTGAGCTTGTGAATGGTTTGCATGGATAAATCACTGGTTTGGTGTGTGTAGTGCTTGGTATGTTTGGTTGGATCGAGAAACATCTTTGTTGCAGGTGAATCAGAGGCGAGAGCTATTAATCTCGCCCAGGCGAGTCTGACGAAGGCTCGCCCAAACCCCAATGCGCGAAAGGTCGCCCAGGCGACCCGCTAAAATTTTTGAGCGAGCGAACACCTCACCCATGCGAGAGGGGTCTCGCCTAAGCGAGATCCCGTGATGTTCTCTGGATGCTTCCTCGAGGCCTTGCCTAGGTGAAGGGGGGCTCGCCTGAGCGAGCACATCTCGCCTAAGCGAGACCCTTCAGCCTGAGCATGCTTGGCATGAATCATGAAATTTAGGTGATGGGTCTGGTATGAAAGTTGGCATGTGAACTAAATGAGTTGGTTATTGTTAAGTGGCATGAAACATATTAATCTTCAGTGGTCGAGACATAATTCCATGACTCCTGTTAGTGGGTGTATAACCTGAATTTCATTGAAACACTTGTAACATAACATGATTGGTTGCTCTGATACCACTGATGGGTTATATATATAATTTTTTCATATATGCATTTATAGTCATAGTTATTGGCATGGTTATGGATATTGAGAGATTGTGGTTCTATATGGTTACATGACATTAGTCTTACACATATAAGACCTTAGACACCAATTTAACCCCAAAACCTTAAGGCAATGTTGTTATGAGTCGTTATTCTTATATAATGTTTAACTTTGTCTATTTTATGCAATGTGGAACTTTAATTCACACTTGAACTATTTCCAACACTTATAAATATGATTACTTGCTCTAATGTGTAATTACGATGGCTGTGTGTGTTTACCTTCCATTGCTTTTTAATTGTTTAGAATTATTTTAGATAAAAAATAATTTTGAATTGAAATTTAAACAATTAAATAGAACATTTTTTTTAATCAAATTATAGAAAGAAACGTAATCATTTTCGAGGAAACGCGGTGGCGTGATCATTTTCATAAACGGTAGCACCGACTGAAAGACTAAATACGAACGTTATAATATGAAAGGAAAAAAAGTTGTTTAACACGATCAGACGAAAATTTAAAAATTTGTATAATTGTATAAGGATAAAATAGTTTTAATAAAAATTAATTTTTATATTTTTAAAAGAAAAAGAAAATAAATAAAGATAATGTTAAATGGTAGTAAAAAACACAGTTTGGAATACGAAAACTACGGTTTCACTGAATCACTGATGTACAAATTGTTCTTGAAGAGTGGCAGAACCAACTTTTCCAACGTTGCAGAAGCAGAAGCTTCCAAATCTGCAAACAAAAAATGAGTAGAGCTTAGGTTGGCTTAGAAACAAGAAGATAGACTATTGAGAACTGTCGGGAAAATTACGCTCATGTTAATTTCAAATTATATTAATCTATTATTGCTTTATAATCTTAATATTATTATTGAATTGATTGATCATTAAGTTTTTCATAGAACTCCTTTAGTCACTACTTTAACTGAATTTCTTTTCTTAATTATTTTTCATGTACTATACTTAGTATGGAAAAGGTTGTGATTTCACTTGTACAGCTGTACTTCTATGCTAATTTCTATAACATGATAGTTATATACATAAATGCATATACTGGTATTTTATATAATATTATATTTAATAGATATATCTTTATTAAATTTAATAATTTAATAACTATGTAAGCATAGTTTTTGTAACAAAATTTTAATATGTTCACACATTATAAATAATATATTCTTATATAATAAAAAAAATATCATAATATATTTTAAAGTTTTCTATATTTAAATTGTAAGAAACTTAAATCATAAAATTATAATTTTAAATTGAATTACAAATAAAATTGTAAATATAACTTTTAGTAAAACTATAATTACAAATGTACTAATATTTGTTTTATATATCTTTATTATTTCGTTTTAAGACCACATATTATTTTAAAAACTCAAAACAATTGACAATCTCCTTGTTTTTTCAAGAGTAACCCAAAAGAGGTTTCCCTCAAATATTAAAAGTTTTTCGTATTTGAAAGACAATCTTTTACTTTTACGACATGATACTTTAGTTTTCACTTGTTTTAAAATATACTTTACAAAAAATATTTTGATAAATAATAACAAAGTATTATTTTTAATATATTTATATACAAGTTCGTATTAAAAATTGCTAATAAAAAGATAATTTTTAAGAAGTTAATTAAAAAAACATAATTCGCGAGTATAAAAGATAATATCTGTTGTTGTGTATAATTTTTTTTCCCATCCCACATTTATATAAAAAAATTCATCTATATTTGTATTAATTGAATACATTGAACTAATAAAAGAAGATTAATATTAATGAATAATATAAATAAGGATTAAAAATATTTTTAGTCTTTAAATTTAAACATGAATTTTTTTTTGTCTTAAACTTGATACATTTTAATTTCAAAACTTTAAAAATCAATAAATATAATTAATTTTATCCATAATGTTGAACTTTTTTACATGTCAAATTATGTTCTAGTTTAATATTTAAACTAAAGCGTATCAAATGAATTAAATAGTTTAAATGACAATTTAAAACACTATTTAACATGTAAATAAAATTAACATCTTTGAATTAAAAAAATTATATTAATTTACTTTTTAAGTTTAAGAACAAAAATATATATCAAAATTTGAAACAATGAACTTTAATTTTATATCAAAATTTAGGAATCCAAAATATATTTAACCTGTAAATAAATTAAGATCGAAGAGTGTCCATTAAGCAAGGACTCGAAGTAGCATTACGAAGACATGCGCTCGAATCATGACAGAATAACTTCATAAAGTAAAACAAGTTATAAATACTGACACAGGATAAAGGTTTCTCCCTGTCATGTAGCTAAGGCTGTTACTTTGCAAATGGGGCAGATGTTCTTCTGCATTAGCCACTGCTTGATGCAGGCACTGTGAAACTCATGCCCACAATCCACTGATCCAACATTCTCTCCATCACCAAATTCCTCCTGCCATCAGAACAAGAAAAAATGCAGTCAGTATCTAACTCATAAGTTAAACACACCATTGTAATGGTTTTCATGTTCTCTCATACTCAGACAAACATCATTCATACCTGACAAATGGAACAAGGTTCCAAAACTGTAGAACTCTGTGTCATGAGTCGTTGCTTCATCAACTTAACAATGACATCCTCACTCAATCCGGTGCTAACATCTCCTATACGCTCCTCCAATGCCAACAATTCCTACAACCCCAACGTAAGTTAGAAGAAACAACAGAAAACAACTCAGACCATATATCCCTTTTTACCTCATAAGACATGTTGTCAACATCAAGGCGCATTTCTCTATGTCTGTCATGTATTTCAGCCAAGCCATGATATAGGAAAGGGTCAAATAACGCATAATCCTGATATTTCACAAGTGGCAAAGGAAAATGTTAAAAGAGTACTTCTCAATAGTTTAGAGTTTACACAGTCAATTACAAGATGGTCTACACAAGCTAACCGTTTGAGCTTACTTCGAATCCAAATAATTCTTTTGAGCTATATATTGAAATACAAAGTTCAGTTCATATCTTGTTAAAGACCAATTATAGGAGTAAATGTGGAAGCAAAAAATATTAAGGAACCGGAGAATTGTGCATTATTTGCAATAGAAATCAAACTACAAGAGGAGGAAACTCCCATTGCCCAGACTATAGATCCTCTTAACAGAATATCAGAAAATTACAGAATGCCTATCCCCTCTTCCTCATGAGTCTAAACAAAAATAATCTTTCATGATTAACAATCTCTCCACTACTACTTCCGAAAGAGACTCATGAAAAGAGGATCACGATCACTCACCACTAAACTAGGTACCCCATGAAATCAAACTACTTCTTTCATGAATATTTTTGCAATAACCTACACTGTTTAAGGGTGTTTCAGTGATACAAATGGCTATATTTAGACAATATGTCCACTATCACCAGAATAGTCTCATACCCTTTTGACCGTAGTATCCCTATGATAAAGTCTAACGAGATATCTTCCCACACCCATTCCAGAATAGGAAGAAGTTCAAAAAGGTGCAGCACCGATTTATTTTTGGCATTGGCAAGTATCACAACTCTAAACACTTTTTTATTGCTATCTTCATTCTCCTCCAATACTAATTCGAAGTTATTCGTCTATACGTCTAGTAAAAACCAAAATGTCCTTCTTGAGAAGTCAAATGAAATTTTTTGAGCAATAGGAGAATCCAAAAGGATTCCTCGTACACCACCAGCCTATCCTTATAGAAAAAACTCTTGTCTATACAAGAACTTAAGATACTTGTTTGATCCTTGCTGCAATGCTTCTCACTTGCATGAACTTCATCTACTAACGCTTGACAATCTAGCCATATTTAAAATAGACCATTGTCTGCAACTCTAACCCCACTTCAATCCGCTTAGATAAAGTGTCAAGCTTCTTTGTTTTCCTTTCTAGGTTTATATATAATTTCAAAACTATATCCCAACAATTTGGCCTACCAATTTTGTTGGTTGTCCGTCGAGATTCACTGAAGCAAGAGCTTTTAAAATCTTGTGACACCAATGTTGAATAGCCAAAGTTATTGCCATCAACTTTTTCTAGTGCCCTAATTTGCTTAAGTTCCTCTCACCAACTGTCTTGTTAAAATAAGCAATAGGCTTTCTCGCTTGCCTCAATACAACACCAATACCCACCTCTAAAGCATCATACTCTATAGCTCGGATTCTTGCTCAAAATTAGGCAGTGCTAGTAGCGGGGTTATTGTGAGTCTTAGTTTCAATTCTTCAAAAGCCTTTTGAGCTTCCAGTTTCCACATGATTCCATCTTTCTTGGTCAATTCAATGAGTAGCTTTGCAATCTTCCCACATCCATGAATAAACTTGCAGTAATAGCCGTCAACCGGAAGAAGCCCTTGACCTGTTTTACTGTCTTGGGTACTAACCATTGCAACACTATCAATTTTTGTTCAGATCCACTGTTAGAAATTATGTGTCCAAAATAGTTCACGTCATTTTGACCAAACTTGCATTTATTCTAATTCTTACATAGTTATTTGATCCTACAAAATTTTTAAAACAGCCTCTAAGTGCATCATTTATGAGACACAATCTGAACTGCAAACAAGAATATCATCAAAAAATACAAGAACATATTTCTGGTATAAATCCCAAAACACCTCGTTTATGAGAGATTGAAATGTGAAAGACAAAGTGGTCAACCCAAAAGGCATTACCAAGTACTTGTAATGGCCATCATGGGTACGAAACTCTGCCTTGGGAATATCCTCTTCAATCATGCGCACTTGATGATAAATACATGGCCCTATAAAGCTCTTCTAGCAATTCGTCAACCACTAGAACAAGAAACTTGCCCAAAATTGGGTTTTTGTTTATTAAATTATTACTCTATAGTCCATGCACATCCTCCAATTATTGTTCTTCTTCGTTGGATTGAGTGCTTATCATTAAGAAAAAAACTATAATTGACTGTCAGGGTACAACTCTTTCTACTTAAGAGCATAGCAACCCAAGTGCCACAATTCAACTGAAACTTGACCCATCTGGCCTCCGTCACGAGACAATTGATCCCACTTGCAATAATATCCCATCAACAATTGTTCCTTGGGGAATCAAACATATAATCTTGGCTCTCATACCAATTTTGGGTTGAGCGCTTCCTACTAGGTCAAAAGCTTTAGTTAATAGTCAAGATGCAACTCTTTTCACTTAAGAGCATTGAAGTCTAGGGGCCATGATACGATTGTGACTTAGCCAATTAGCCTCCACCATAGTACAATTGATGTCACTTGCAATATTGTTCATCAAAACGGTCAACCTAGAACTCTGACTTACTCTAACATATCCATTTTCCAAGAGTTCCCTTACTTGCCTCTCTATTTCATTTTATGATGGTGTGGATAGCAATAGGGTCATACATTATAGGCCCTTGACCTTGAACTAGATTGATAACATATGCTCCTTGACTTGTAAGCATGGTCCCTTTAGTTCATTAAAAATTCCTTCATATGTCTTCAACCGCTCAACATCAACCTTTCTTTGTTCTCCATTAACTTCCTTCCCTATCAATTTCTTTGAACAAAGGAGTTTTGTTTTCCATAATTTTCCATTAACTCCTTCCCCATCAATTCCTTCGAACCTCAAGACTGCAATTATGTGGAAAGCAAAACTCCTTTGGTCTACCTTTCGGGTTTTTCCACTAACCCATGAAAAGCTAGTAGAGAGATTTCAAACCAAACCCTACGATTATAAACAGTTGCTCATGATTCAGTAGTTCATTCTCCTTTTTCATGGAACTTCCTTCTTCCTCCATTGTGCCTTTTCCCAAGCTCTTGGACATCATATCAATAAGCTTCACTTGACTTTCAACAAGCTTGGTTTACACCTATGTATTCTCATGCCATAGAGATTCTAGTGTTGATTGGTTGGTGATTATTTGGCTTCATAAAAATTCCATAGTTATTCTCATCCTCGTTAGTTTTCCTTCTACTTGTCTGACGCATGCTTCATGTCCTTCGATATTTCATTGTCTTTGACCGATAACATTAATTCAACAATTTGTTTCTTCTATCCTGTCTTTCTCGTTGTGGGCATTCACCCTTGATGGTGGAAATCCGCCAAGTCAAACCATAAATGTTACACACTATTATTAAGGAATTGGAGAATTATGTATTATTTGCAATAGAAAGGAAGCTACAAATGGAGGAAACCTCCTATTGCCCAAAGCATAGCTCTTCTAAAAGAATATCAGAAAATAACATAATGCATGTCCCCCTCTTCCTCATGAGTCTAAATAAAAGTATTATTTCATGACTCATGCCACCTCAATCTTATAATAACCTCTCCACTACTCATGTCACCTCAACTTTAGGATTTCCCTTCTTCCTTTTAGGCAATACCACCTTCATGCCTTAGGTGTCTCATGGACCAATGGCTCTTTCGGCCCATAAACTTGTTGGGCTCCAACATTTCTTCTACATTATTTTAATTCTTATTAAAAACAATGTGAAACACAAGATATAATAAACATTGCAGAGAAATGGCATCAACCCTAATGGTGATAATTGCTCAAATACTTTTATTAGCCCAACCCTATAACCAATATTTTATACTTGAATAGATTTCTCTCTAAGATGAAACAGAAATAGGCACACTTAAAGTTCACCAAGTGTGATACAATTATCATAAATACTCAATATTAATTTCACAATACATCAACAAATGTCATAAATTGTCACGAGATATATCTGTACAGTGAGATTCAAACCTCAGCTCGTAAGTTCTCACCCCTCCGCATTGCCATCAAGACCTGGCGAATCTGGCACAAAGAACAAATAGATAATTAGCACAGATACGACAATGGTGTCACCAAATTTAGCTAATTTGTTGATGAAATTTCACTTCATAAAGATGCTTGTTAGTGGGCTGCTACAAATAAGCTATTTTGTAAAAAGTGAATTGAAAAAGGTTATGAAAAAATGAGATACCACAAGAAATTGCACAAACATCAAGACACTAAGAATTATCAGAGAATAATATCAATCTGAAAAAATTGCATCATTTATTCACTCATCTGTATATCTTGTTTAAATTGTAAGCCTTGGCTATATGAACATATCTTGTCATGTAAAACCATGATAAATTCATGCTGTAGCCTTCAAATAACAGCACAAATAATTTGTAAAAAGGAAGAGAAACAAAAAATATACCTCGGATAGTAGTCGTCGTCTCCCCTCATTGTCAAAGGTTAATGCTTGCAGTGAATGGGGACTAGGGAGAACATCACCACCTCTTCTTTCTGTTAACAATGTTGTTCTTAGATAGGATTGATTGTCGCCAGAACCTTGGGTAAACGAGGGGTGACCAGAAGAAGATGGAGTAGAATGACCATTATGAACACCAGATGCAGAGCAAACTGAAGGAAAAAGGGGCCAAAGATTAAACTCTGACACACTCTGCACATTTTCAATTGGGACTTCATGATTAAAATTCCAGCCAGAATTATGTGAAAAGTGGGCATTTGAACTAGATCCAATCCAGGATGGAGGAGGTACACCTTCAGAAAAGTTCATATTACCAGAAGGTGTATGCCAACGTGTAGATTCATGTTGTGAAGATGCAGGTGCATTCATAGGGTGCTCAATACTATCTCTGGGAAACACTCTCAAATTAAAATCTTCTCGAATAACTCTATCTCCAGAGTTATAAGAAGATAAAGATCTTCCCCCCCTAGGATTGGCGATTCTACTCAAAGGAAAAGAATGGATACGCTGGGCAGGTGATTGGTTTAAAGTACCAGAATTAGCATTTGTTACTCCGGCTGTTAACCTCAATTCCAATGAATCATTAAGTGACTGAGAGCCGGGTATTTGACTCAGAGAAGAATGATTAAGATGCCTAAAACTCCCTATTGATGGTAAATTGACATGTATAGATTCCTGATCCTGTAGTTGGCTCATTCTTCTATTGAGGTTTCTTACAGGCCTTTCTAGATTTTCTGCAATACTTATCAACGGAAATGCATTGGAAGCTTTTTGTCTCACTTCATTTCTTACATTCTGCAGTAATGGAGGACTAGTAACAGGAATATCCTCCAAAGTTGTAACATCACTTAAGTTGCTAGAAGCTCTAGGATCAGCAGGACCAATAGGCCAATAATCATTTTCAGATTGTGCAAAAGTGCTTGAGCTTCCTCCTGAGCACAGTTGCCTAGAACTACCTTCAAGAGCTTTTCTCTTGCAGGAAGAACCCCAATTAACTAGAGAACTTGAACTATCACCGTCACCCCAAGCCATGGATCCAGAGTTTTCAGATGAAGCTCCTGTGTAATTACATGATGTACTGCAAAATAATGTCTTTTCTCTATCTATTCCACTAGTATTATAGTCATCAACACTACTAGCTTCTTTTCCCTTCCCACGGTCAGAAGCATTAGCAACATGCCCCATATCTAGACTAATATTTTGGGTAATATGATTAGAACTAGAGCCTTGACAAAAGGAAGGATAAACTCTAGGTTCATTGCCATGTAGATTATTATTTGAGCTAACAGGAAAATTTACTCTATTTGGTTCAAATTGTCTTTCCTCAGATATAAGACCATCCTCGCTAGTAGCATTATATGAAGAAGATAAACCATGTTCTGATTTTAGACCTTCTGCATTGCCTTGGTTGGTCAGATTCAGTCTAGAACTAGATTCCCCTAAATTCCAACTACTGAAGCTTTGAACATCATGACTAGTACTACATAAACATGCAGTCTCACCAAAAGATCCCCCATAATCTGAAAATCGGGAATCTACAGCATTTTGCACATGATTTAAGGAAGACTGATGATTTGTATCAGTGCCACTAGAACTGGGCCCTTGCATCATACTAATAATTGCTGGGAACGATCCAACAGTCCTCCTTTGACCTTGCATCAGATCAGAATCAAGTTATCCCACCTAAATTAATCAACAAAAAACATATATTAGATTCTCAAATCTCAAGCTATAGTAAGGTGTGTGCCAGAGTCATATATATAGCCTGCAGATGACAACTGTTGTCATGAAATTAAAGGGTGTAGCATGCTTTTTCACATATACAGTCGAAATTTAACTATTTAATCGATGCAATAAAATCAATGAGGTAAGATATCAAACAATAGATAGAAAAATAGTTCAATGAAAAGTCTAAAAAACTACTCTAGTAACACATAAATTAGGTAGAACCATATCTCAAACATGCGTGTTTTTTTTTTTTTTTGACAAAGAGTATTGTTAAATGGGCTGGTGCACATACACCTTATCAGGAGATTTAGATGGAAGAGAAACAAAAAACAAAATAATTTTTTTACAGGTACATTGTCACTAAGAAAAGCAGTAACTAGAAATTACGCAGATAACTGGATATTTTCTTATTGACCCCACTGAATAATAACTGGGTAAAGATGAATAGAAGAATTAAGGCATGTTCTTGTCAATGGAATTAATGGAAAATATATGGACTTTGAATTAGCTGTTATTTTGTAGTTTTTATTCTCTCCTTAAATAGAATAAATAAAAAAAATTTCTGGACATTAAATTAATTGTTATTCTCTTCTTACTTAGGATAAATGTTTGAACTCGAGTTACCCAATATTTTGAGTTGAGAATCAGCATGTCAGCTTGCAATAGAATACGATTAATTTGAGAATTCTCAAGAAAAATAACGTAATTTTATGAGTTTTACATGTTATCAATCTCACTTACACTCCTAACACCATTACAGTTTTTCTTACTTCTTTCTCTACCTTGTTTCAAATTTCACAATTCTTACCATCTTGGTTCTTTTCTACAGTTTTTCCTAATCCAGTTTTGGTTCTTAGTCAAGTATTCAAAATAATTTTGATGTTTCAATCACCTTAATGGCAAGAACTATAACTTGGAGATTCCATTTATATATATTTGTCAAAGGAAAATATCTTGGGATCACATTGATGGCAATGCTTCTGCTCCTGATAAAGACAAACATAAGGATGAACAGGCTATATGGGAGTAAAAGATGCTCAAAAGTCATGGCATGGATCATTGATTCTGTGGATCCCAAAATCGTCTTTGTAGCCATATTTGTACCAAGAATAAGCATGTCATCGTGCAATTAAATACTATTTATATTAGAATTGGGTGAGACAAGTTAAGTGAGAAAACTATAATTTTGACAACAGATATATGCTCAATTAAAGTACCTATTAAGAGGGATGAATTGGAAAAATTATCGGTATTGCACTATTTCCCAAAAAATCAACTGCTCCAAAATCATAACTTCTAAATGACAAGAACAAGCCATTGCAAAAGCTAAAGTTGTTAGAAGAAGATCAAGGAATGACTTTTATCAACACCTCAGAAAATATTAAAACATACAAAGTTAAGGCACCAAAGCTAAGACATTAGTATAGCTTGAAATTAATCAGGTTAAACTGAACGGAAGATAAAACCAGCCATATCATCAAATGAGTGAAACTTCACAATACCTAACCCTACAATCCTAGGATGCAAAATCAAGTTGGGGAATTAAAATAAACCGAATCCAAACTTGAAGAAATGAAATTTGAATCAAAATTATAACAAAGAGCGAACATGCCTTCAAACTGATTCAAAATCTAAAAAGGGTATGCTTGAAAATTTAAAAGAAAATGAAGAAAAAGAAAGAAAGAAGAAAAACTGAGGGGAAAAAATGATTTAGCACAATCCTATACCCCCGGAGCCATGAAAGAGGTGTGAGAACTTGGCAATGAAAACAAAATCCGCAAATCAGATCACTTTCAAAGCACAAATGAACACAAAGAGATTTTTCACAAGCATAGTCAGAGCATTACCGAGGAAAATGAGATTGAGATAGAAAGAATGAATAAGAATTTGGAAATGCAGAATTTATTACCAGAAGGAGATCTCCAGATTCAAATGGGTAGGATTAATTGATGATGATGATGATGATTCAACTGTTTCAATTACAGTGTTTGTTTTTGTTTAATTAAATTATTGGTGGTCTTCAGGAGCAGAATGAAGCAATGAGAAGACGACAAGGGAAGAGAGAAAGAAGAAAAAGATGAGAGAGAAAGGGATTAAAGGGACAGAGTACCTAGCGCACAGTAATCTATAAACTCTCATTCAAGATTTTCGGAAGCGAGAGAAAGTAGGAACCTGTTGTTTTATATTTAATATGACGACGCACTGCATGGACACTGCTGTCCCCTTTTAAATGAAATTAGCATGCCATGTTCACAGTCAAAATTTTCTTACACTTATTTCATATTATTTTTTATTTTTCAATTCTTATAAATACAAAAATTTATCCTTTTTATGTATAAAAATGATAGAAATGTTTTTTTAATTTAAAATGGATTTTTACAAGTAGAACGGAACCTTAAAAAATTTCTCATAACATCACCTTAAGTACAACAAAAAATAGCTCTTTATAATTTTGGTTTCGATTTTCCATTGATTTTTTCCAATGGCAAACAAAGACGAAGGGCTCATAAGATGAGAGATTGAATGTCAAAATGAGGTGGACAATGAAAGAGATCGAAAGTCATGGCATTGGGGGCTTCTCCTGCACCTCCAACAACTTTTCCTCTACCCAAAATATCTGCATTGATTACATTTATGTTCCTATCAACCAAAATAGATGAGGTAATTAAAAAGGTTACTGTCCTCCCATGTATTTTAACTGAAACCTTGCACCTCCAAAGTTTTCAGGTTTTGAAGGAAACACTCCGTCATCTGTTGTCCGACATCCTCTGACAACATTTTTTTTTCTGAAATGTTATACTATGCCACTGAGTGGTGAGCTTTAACATCAACATTGTGATTCCTTCCTGTTCGAAGCTGTGGTTCCCGTTTCCACTCTTATCTCTCGTTGTCATTGTTCATCTGTATCATTGTCATCTTTCCAGGTAAGTTATTTTCAGTAAGATGTATTTTGATTGCACAAGTTTTATTTGCACTGCATGTATAACTATATCAGTTGTGATGTTTGTTGAGGTAAGATGGCCATTATATTGTTTGTGCATTTTTTAACTGAATAAAATTTTTCATTAAATACCGGATATGAACCTCCGTTAAAGAAAAATATAATAAAAAACATATCGGTCGTTGACATCCGGTATATCAAAAATAAAATATTATGATTCGGTTTATATGAATTCTGGATGCGAACATCTGTAATACAAGATTTTTTTTTAAAGATTATACCAATTATTGACATCTGGTAAATCCAAAAGTCAGATGTCGAGATCCAACTTAGATGTCGAGATCCAACTTATATGAATACCGGATGTGGACATCCATAATACAATAAATTTTTAGAAGATTATAACATGTACCAAATTTCGACATCTGATAAGCACATAAATCAACGACATCCAATTTAATGATAAAACAAATGTCAAGTATGTAAAATATATAATTTATGTAGTTTCCATTTTCTAATCAATTTAAGAAACTACTCTATCATAGAGGAGGAACGTTTAGGAATTATGATTCTCACAATTATATTATTAGAAGAGTTTAAGAACTTACCTGGATCCATTGCAAAGTTCTCTTAATCAATGTTTTCTCTTCTCTTACTTCTCTTTAATGGCTTCTTGATGATATAGAATTACCAAGTACAAAGTCTTCTCCTGTCAAAGTCACCTTTCTTTACGTTCTCTTGAAACATAAAACTCTACCACTTTTCAGGAGCAACTGTCATTCTTTTCTTCTAGTATTTTAAAACTTTAATAAAATACTATAATACCCCTATGAAGTGAGAAGTAAGGGAATTAATTTAATAAGTCTAAAATAATCTCCATAACTTTAATAACTTATATTCTAATAATCATCACATTAGAATCTTTACATTAAAGTTATTTTTTAAATTACATGAACCAAATATTAAATTAATATATAATTTAACAAAGTATGCATATACACCGGATAGCAATAATCGGTATCATAAAAAATCAACGGATGTCATGGTTCTGAAGTGGATGTCCACTTCCGATTTACATACTTACGAGTTGTAGACATTTGGTATTTAGTGGTGGCAGATTTAAAGTTCACTCTATGGTTTGCAATGGAGCTTCATTGGAGACGGTGGCGTTTGGTTAGTCAATGGCTTTCTCACCACGAAATTAGAGTTTTGTAAAACAACCAGTGCTTGACTTAGTTCATGGCTACTACGGGTTAATTTTTGTGGGGACGCAGCGGAATTCTCAAACCTATATTGATGGCCACAAATGCATGCACAGGTAAATTAATTAACACTATCTTTATTTTTTTTTTAAATTTATTGTTTAATGTGTACTTTTTATCCACATTTTCTTTACATTTCAAATATGTATTTTTTTTTCTATTAAATGTTTAGGGTTATTAATTATTTTTAGGTATAACTAGTCACAACGTACCCAGTTTTGTCCCAATGTGTCTAAATGGTACCCGCTTTTAACTTTGCATCTACTTAGTACCCAAATTAGTTAATTTGCATCAATGTGGTCCATCCCGTTAAGTTTTCAGAAACGTCGTTAACAGATCAGTGATGTGACATTGCAAAACGGATATGTGTCAATGAAAATAATTGTACAGTGACAATTTGTGGATAACGTGTCATGTCCTATTTGAATTGATTGTCCCCATTCAAAAAGCCCTAATTTCCCATTCCCATCTTCATCTTCATCTTCATTTTTTCGTCGGGAAGCTGATTTGTTGCAGGGGTAAGGTGGCAAGTGAAGTGAAAAATGTCGCATGGTTTATTCATTCGTGGTCGTCTTATTCGTGTGGGTCACATAACCACAACGTTTCTTCTCCTGGTTCTGTATTTGGGTCAGTGGGTGGAATACCACATCTCCTTCACATTGGCATAACCCATCTCCTTCAGAATACCCAAAACACCATTAAATTAAACCACGCATAACATTCAATCACTAACCCTAAACCCCACCATCCCAACAACAAATAATGCAATCAACGACAAAAAACAAATGGTTTGTGCACCTACAATCCCAAATAGCTACCAATTTGATGTCAATTATACCTTCAATTTTGTCCACAACGCATGAAATGGCCCAAATTTCATAAACCCTAACTCCAGAAAACCCCTATTCTATCGCACAAATTATTCCCAATTCGTGCCTTTTTTTTCTTTTCAATTTCCTCTTACGCTGCACTGTTCCACACCACACACTACTCTCGTGCCACGTCATAACATTTTTTCTCACTTAACTGGTCAACACAGTCAGACGTTATCTTATTTAACGGAGTAAACGAAAAGGGGCCACATTAATGCAAATTAACTAATTTGGGTACTAAGTAGATGCAAAGTTAAAAGTGGGTACCATTTAGACACATTGGGACGAAACTAGGTATAATTACGACTAATTATACCTTATTTTTATAATTTTTTTAACATATTAATAAATTTTGTAATTTTTTATTTTAGTTTTTATATTTGTTTTTAAATTTATTGCTGAGGGTGTACTTTTTATTTATCATTTTTTTTACATTTCGAATATGAAATTCTTTGTATTCAAAATATTGAGTTATTAATTATTTTTGTAATTTTTTTTACATAAATATTTTTTTTTAGATTTGATATTTTTGTGTTTTTTGTTAATTAATTGTTTTAAGTATTGTATGATTATGTTATGTCATACTATTGTATTATTGTAGGCGATTATAATTATGGAAGTTTTTCTTTTGATTTTTTCGGATTTTCAAGTAAATTTGAGTTTGATGTCAAATTGTTCTTCTTTCATTAATGATATATGCGAAGGAGATTATACATCTAACTTTATAAACGAAGAGATTTTCCTCACACGTGAAGATTTAATTAAGCAGGTTCAAGGGGTTGCTTTTGATCTTGGTTTTGTTGTCATTATTCTAAGATCCGATAAATATAATGGACAACCCAAAAGAATGACGTATGTATTATTAGGATGTGAAAGGAGTGAAATATAGGAAATACAAATCTGATGCAGAGCCTAATATATCTAGCACAAGAAAATGTGATAAGTGTCTGCATAACATCCTAATTGCATAACAAATTAGACACTTATCTTAGGTTAAAAAGTCATTTTCCAAAGAAACATGCCTTCTTCTGTAAAAACATCATGCTCCCAACTTTTTGGAATGATAAATAAGGAATCTAAATAAAATGCCACTATGTTGTAGGAAAATAATAGAAAAAAAGGTATCAATTGGCTGAGCCACACCAATCTAGATCAACCACAACAATTGAAAACACAAAACACAGTCAAAAGTCTTTCTACTGAGCTAAAAGAACATTGCTAAGTCACGAACTTAAAGTTGACTAGTGATGAGGAGAAATCAATGAATTCAATGACAAAGGTATCTCAACACTGATCCAAACTTGGGGCTAAGCACAAATAAATGGGAGGTTTTGGACATGAAGATTGTGTGGCTGAGCTTGGGAAAACTAGCTAAGCATCGCCCATACCAGGCTATAAAATAGTAACTCCTCTCCTTGTTGGAGGAAGTAGATCTGTAGAGAATAGGCCCCTCTTCTACTTTTTCTTCCCAAAATTTCAATAGATCAATTGTATAGGGGAAACAAGGAATGAATTGTTGTAATGGGAGAAGATCAATGCTCACCATGAGTGGATAAAACCTTAAAGAGGCAAAGTTGCTTTGTAATTGAATTCCTTTTCTTTTATGATGGTTTTCCTTTCTAATTTACCGCTTACTCTTTAAGATTATTGTCTGCAAGTGTAAGTTTTGAAATGGTTGAAATGCCAAGAAGGCGGGCTTGAATTGGCTAGATAAAAAAATAGGATGTCTTTGAAGGTTTAAAACTATTTTAAATTGAATCAATTTTGATCACCAAGTTTGGATGCAAACACCTCTGGACAATATACTTTCAACCGATCAGAAACAGAGTTAGTCGATCGGTTTTACTAGACATATGTTGTACTGGTATAATCAATCGAGTGAATTAGAAAAATAGTTGACTGAAATACTAGGAAAAATACAGAAATGCAGATTTGTGATTTAAAGCAAGAACAATGTAAAAGATCAATCAAGACAGGTTCCAATTAGTTATACAAACATGTTCAATGCTACAAATGCCACCAAAACACTCAAGCATATAAAAATGATGGTTTAAATCCAAATTATTTAAACTTTGAATGATAATGCAAGAGAGAGGGGTTGGAGAAAATATTGATGCACAAGATTTTTATACTAGTTCACTCAAACCTAAGCTACATCTAGTTTGTCAAGGCAACCTGAACCTGACTTTGCACTATTTCAAAAGATTTACAAATTTTACACTCTTACACTTTCAAAATAAGCAAAAACACACACAAAAGACTCTTGAATCACACAATAATTACAACAGCACAGCAAGACACCTCTTGCAGACCTAGAAAACCACCAAGCACACACACAAAGCTTGAGAAAGATCAAACCTTAGTGGTAGCACAACCCTGCCTACCACAAACACCTTCTCCAACCTTCAAACACAAGCAAAAAGCTCCAAGAATTGACCCAAGATCAATCTTCACCAGCTGTAATCAGTATGATCACGAAAGAGAGAATTCCCAGGTTTCTAGAACAGTTTCGCGCTAAAAAATGGTCTTGCTACCTCTCTTTCAAAAATCACAGCACTTATAGTCATACTGTTACGAGATTCAACAAGTTATTTTTAAATCAATTAGTTGATTTCACTTAACTTAAGTGAAATCAGTCAATTAAAAAATAAATCAACTGATTGAATAAGTCACAGTTTAAGACTATTACATCTAACCTTTTAATTTTTTGAAAATCCATTCAACAGAAAGACACATTTTAACATGTTGAAAAATATTTCAATAGATTAAAAAACACAATAAAGACCAAATACATCAAACTAATGCTACAAGGTCTACAATGTGAATTACAAACATCAAACATTCTTTCCTGATGATTGATCCATGTGGAGGGCACGCGTTCAAGGCTTGTTCAACATGAATAACATCAAATCTCCATAACTTCATCAATGTAGCATGATTCCAAAGCAATGGCTTCAAGTTAGTTCAACAAAACTTCATCAAATCTTCATGAAACACACGATACATGCTTCACATGTCAACAACAAGTTGTTTAGATAAATTTTGATACTTTTAACTAGTTTAAACTAAGTTGGGAAACTAGTTTGTATTGTGGTCCTATAAGCTGGCCATACCTGTATTGGTTCTAAAACCAAGTATCCACTGGGGATGCTGGGCAAGGAAAGGCTCAAGCAATAATGTAGGGGTTTATTCTTCCAAGAGTTGAGAGATCACCTTGGGTTTAAACTCCTTAGGTTCTAGATAGCAGGGATGCATCTGCATCTACCTAAGAAGAGTGCTTCTAGAGAAATGATGTTGAAGAAATGTCAGATAAAAGAATGGAAATTATAATCTGAATTAAAATGGAAGGCAAAAGCAATCAACCTTGTCCTCTAATCCACTATTTAACTTTCATAATCTCTAATTAAAACTCAAATTCTCGGTGTGTAATGGATATGATCTAATTATTGATAAACCTTTGCAAGTTCTTGTTGAGACGACTTTCTACTACAATACAATAGTACACTTGTTGTAAAAAGGACCACAATTCAAACTAGTTTCCCAACTTAGTTTAAACAGTTAAAAATATCACAATTTACCTAAACAACTTGCAACCAATAATCTTAAAGAGTAAGAGATAAATCAGAAAGGAAATTCATCATAAAAGAAAGGGAACTCAATTACAATGTAACCTTTCCTCTTTAAGGTTTTAGCCACTCATGGTGAGCATTGATCTTCTCCCATTACAACAATTCATTCCTCTTTTCCCTTATACAATTGATCTATTGAAATTTTAGGAAGAAAGAATAGAAGAAAGGCCTATTCTCTACATATCTGCTTCCTCTAGTAAAGGGATGGGTAATTGTTTTATAGCTTGGTATGGGCGGTGCTCAGCCAATTTTCCCAAGCTCAGCCACACAATCTTCATGTTATGGACCTCCCTTTTATTTGTGCTTAGCCCAAAGTCTAGATCAGTGTTGAGATACCTTTGTCATTGAATTCATTGATTTCTCCTCATCACTGATCAACTTTCAAGTATATGGCTTAACAACGTTCTTTTGGCATAGCAGAAGGACTTCTAACTGTGTTCTGTGTTTTCAACTGTTGTGGTTGAGTTAGATTGGCATGGCTTAGCCAATTGATACCTTTTTCTATTGTTTTTCTGCAAAAGAGTGGCATTTCATTTAGATTCCTCATTTATCATTCCAAAAAGTTGGGAGCATGATGTTTTTATAGAAAAAGGCATATTTCTTTGGAAAATGACATTTTAACCTAAAATAAGTGTCTAATATATTATGCAATTAGTATGTTATGCAGACACTTATCAAAATACGAGTGTCCATTAGAGGAAAATCAATTAATTATATCAAGTAATATTATAAAGGATGTTTTATATGTTTTGACTTCATATAAAACTTACAAAATATTTGAATTGTTTATTAGTTTTTATCTCTGCTTATTATTTATTTTAAGAACCTTACTAAAGAGAGGATGAGTTTAATTATTATAGAGTATAGTGGGTTATACTTTGTTGGAGTCCAAGGACTAAAATAAAAAAATTGTCATGTGCTAAGAAACAACATAAAAAACATGAGCAAGTTACCAAATATGGCTCGATCACAAAAAACTTAAAGTACATTACCTGTTCAACCTCATAGAAAATTGTTTTCTTCTTCTTTTACCAAAAAGTTTGTTAAGTCTTTCAAATATACTATTTTTCAAAGCTTCACCACCATGCATCATATTGCTTTTAATTTAATTCACTTTTATGCTTAAATGCTCAATATTTTAGAATATGTTTGCAGGTAATAACATCTTGTTATAATCCAATTCAGTACTTTTATTTTCCATATTTTCTTGATCTTGAATCTTTTTATGCTATAAATTAAGTTGTGTTTTTTTTCATTTATGAGGAGTTAATAATATTAAGGATAAAAAGACTTGGAGTGAGAGGAAGAAGATAATTAATTGGTGCGTTTGACATTTGATTCCTAATTCAATGTGAAAAGAGTAGAAAAAAGTTGAAATAGCATAGGATGATGGCACATAACAATAAAAGGAACTAACCCATCTAATCTTTAAACAACTTATTGCAAATTGTAACATCCCTAAGAAATATTATTAATTTAATTAAATACATAAAGAAAAGAAAGAAAAACATCATGATATTATTAATCCCAAAACGCGGGAAAATTAGATTGTTTAAACATCGCGCCACATTTATTAAAATCGTAGCATTTAAAACCTTACAATTTCCAAAACAAATCAAAACATAAGTTATAACATAAACAAAATCCTAGCTTAATCCCAGCTAGCTCTCACTCCGTCGCCTGAGCGTTCTCGGCATCACCTAAAACACCATCTACTCTCGTGTAACGAACTACACGATCATCACCATACACAAACAGAAAGGGTGAGCTTATAAAAGATTAAATAACATATAATAACACATAAATAACAATAGCACACCCATTTATTCTATTCCAATTAATTCTTGGCCAAGTCCCTAACTTCTTAAGGTTTTACAACCTTCAATTCACTTAACATTGTTAGCCTTGGACTCAGGGTTTATGATGCTCGCACGAACCTGCCCGTTCGTGGTCCTGCTTCTGTGAACCTCTCCGCTCGTAGTCCTACTCTACGGATCTGCCCGTCCGTAGTCCAACACACGTGATCCACCAGCTACGTACCTCCCCGCACGCAGCATCTCTCAAGTGTGAGCCGAACCATACGAACCTACCTCGCCCGTATCCTCACACGAGAGTAACTGAATATGAATCTCCCCGCTCATATCATCACGTGTTACCTCCATCCATGAACCTACCCGCTCATGGCACAGCATCCCCTGATCCAAGTTTCGCCTCAATTGCATCCAAACAACACACACAAACCACAAATCTTGCTTAGGCAAGAAGCTATAGCTTAAGCGATCAGGCCTGACTCGCTTAAGCTAGGCTCTCTCGCCTGGGCGAGCCTGTGACAGTAACAAGATACGATAACTCGCTTAGGCGAGACCTTACTCGCTTAGGCGAGAGCACACTTCGCCTAAACCCCAAAATTCTCTCGCCTAGGCGGCGAGTCCTGCAACCACAAGTAATCCATCACGCTTTCTGGCTTAGGCGAGTACCTCTCGCCTGAGCGAGGTGTTTTGTCGCCCAATTCCTGGGCTACTCGCCTGAGCGAGTTGCTTGACCAATATCCGGTTTCGTGTTACTGCTATTTTCGCTTGAGCGACCTTGCTCGCCTGAGCGAGAATGGCAGAACCTCCCATCTGTTCACACACACATACCCCAATTTTAAGTCCCTAAATCTTCATTACAACATACCAAGAGTCTAATTTTAACAACCATTCACGAGCACAGGTCATGTACACAAATAAACCCCCAAAACATGAGATTACACCTTACCAATTCGCGCATTGCAGAAACCATTAGCATATTCATATAGAAACTTAAGGGTTTGCTCAAATACCACAATCACAATCACAACTCCATAACAACATATAGAGCACTCAAATTTTTATAGCAAAGATACCATTATTCATTGCACACTACAGCAAACACAAAAAAATTACAGATTATGTATATAGCTACCAAGAAGAGCTCCCCTAACCTGGTTTCCTAGGATTTAAACAAGAAAGGATGATGGTTCTTCTTGCCCAAAATTAACTTCTCTTGGTGCCCTCTAATTCCAGCTCTCTTGATTCCCTCTAAAAATGAAATTCTTATTCTTTTAAGTGTCTCTAAATGCATTTTAAGGCCCATTATGGGTTGTTTTCCCATCTCTCTTGGCTGCCCATTGCCTCTAGAGTCTTCCCACTCTTTCACATTCAGACCACCATTTCATTAGCAAAAATAAAGAGAGCAATTTCGTTATGAATGAGATTTAAACACACATCCTTGAATTTCCAAAGTTAGGACACAACCAATTCAACCAAGGCATGTTTGTGTTAAATCCTCTAATTATATAATTATGTTAGTACCCAACATAACCATGCAATTTATTAAAATTAATAATCAATCAAATAACACACATATGACATACATAGGACTCAAACCCAAGTCCTCTCACATAATTAAAGTACTCTTAACCACTTGAGCTAGTACTTTTCTACATCATATCCCTCTGCATTAAATGCCTTAAAGGCTTCCATTACCCGCATTTATTAGATAATTATTTAATTAACTATTTAATTTTCCTGGGTCTTACACAAATCATCGAATGGCTCCTCAAGCATCCTTCATCTGAAAAGTTTAAGTCAACTTTCTAAAGTTTGAATTCTTGTATTATGAATTTTGTTATAAAGATAGTGTAAGAAAAGTTCTTATTGCATTCAACAATTAATATTTTTTAGTCTAAATCTTAATTCACATGTAACAAATAGATTATTTTAATTCATTGCTTAATTATTAGTATGTTTTATTTGTTTTCCATAATAATTTAGAAAAAAAGGTAAAAAAACTAAAAATTAATACCTGACAAACTAATATATTTAACACATAGTAACCCTAAAGGCCAAATATCTTAAGATAATAAAAGGAAAAATATATAAAAATAGGAGTTCCTCACTTAGGACCATAGGATCCAAGGGATTGTGTGTAACAATTGGGTAGACTAAATTTTATAGTGTGGCATGTGAGCATGGTGCATACTATTCAAGTTAATTTGGATTTAAAATATAAATAGAATCAATTTAATAACGATTTTGGTTTTTTCGAAACAAAAAAAATCACTTTTTTTGTTAAATTGTATGAAAGTGCTAGATGAAATCTTACTGTTCTCCTCTTTCTACTCTTCTTCAGGTTGTGCATCCACAAAATGGGATTCGTTGTTGCACTTCCCAACTTTCCTCTTCTTCTTGTTGTTGTTGTTGCTTCTACTGTTGTTCACTTTGTCCAACAACTTCAATGTTTCCTTCTCATCTATTAATCACCAACATCACCATGTAAACTAATATATCAACAAGTTCTCTTTATGTTTTTACTTGCAACCATCAATGGACTCATCACCTAATATCAATTAGCATCTTGGTTCTATTCTTTGTCTTTTTATTCATTTGCTTTATTATTTGTTTCATTTGTCATGTCTGTGTGATCTATATTATTAAAACTAGCATTATTAAAATTTTTGTGGCCTACATAGAAGATCAACTAGCATTCGTGTCTCTATTTTGCAGAAAAATTTAAAATATAGGTTTTTGACAGTTTTAGGATATATGTATTATTAAAATTTGAATGGCCTATGTAGGAAAAAAAGAGAAAAATGAATGATTTAAATTCACGCATCTTGATTTTTCTATGAAATGACTAGAAATCACATCTTTGTTATTTATGTTATTTCCCTCCTTGGTATGATATATATTAATGAATGAAAATGTTACATATTTAGTTATTGGTGAACCATATTTCTTATATGTTAGTTTTGAAATGGTGATTTTAGCTAAGAAGGGGGGAGGGGGTTGAATTGGCTTTATAAAACTTTTTTTGAAAGCTTAAACCTCTTTTCAATTGAATCAAATAGATTGGAAAGTTTGGATGTAAATACAGCAAACCAATACACTTTCAGTCAAATAAAATATAAAATAGCAGACTAATTTGTTCTTTGAGCTATAAAATAGTCGATTAAAAAGATAAATCAGTCGGCTAAAATACTAGAGATTTATGCAGAATTCGCAAATTCAACTCAAACAACAATCTCTTACATACAAGACTTGTTCCAATCAATATTTATAACAAGTATAAAGTCTCATATTACACAAGAACGAATTAAATCACACCAAATAATGAATTGCTTGGTTTTCTTGAGTTTTTAAAGAGATTCAAAGTGAGTGAGATGAGGGAGAGAGAATTGCACAGTTGTTTTTATACTGGTTCACTCAATCACAAAACTACATCCAGTTTACTAGGACAACCTAAGCTTGGTTTCCACTATATTCAAAATTTTTACAAATCACACACCAAGATTACACTTTTGAACAAAGAAACTCACAAGATTTTTGACTCACAAAAATCTAGACACACCCTGCAAGAATCACAGTTACAGACCTGAAATCACATCAGACAAACTAACCAGAGGCACAAGAACATCCAAACTTGATGGTGGTTGTCCCTAGCCAACCATACATGTGTTCTTCAAGCTACTCACAAGCCCAAACGCCTCCAAGATCAACCAAGATCTTCAAAACACGAATTGTAGTTGTGTATTGCAAAGAGAGAGCTTTCCAGAGAATAATGACAAAGTTTCGTGCACAAAAACTCATATACACACCTCTGCTTGTGAAAACACATCTTATATAGTCTGGTTTAAGTGAAAACAGTCGATTGAATTTTTCATACAATCAGCTGATTTCACTTGACTTAAGTGAAATCATTCGATTGAAAAATAATTCAACTGACTGAATGCATTCATACTAAAAAATATAAACAACAAGCCTTTTAACCTGTTAAAACTCATTTTAACAAACTAAAAGATACACACTAAGGCACACAAGACATCTAACCTATGTCTTATAGCCTACCAACATGATATAACACTAAAACATTACATTTAACATGTTATTTTCATATTTAACACACTAAAACCTAATCTTCAAGAGGATCTTCATCAATCTTCATCAAACACCTATGATCTTCATGCACATGACTTTATCAATTCTTTGCTTCAAGCTTGCTTGTGCCAAAATTATATTTTTATATATTATATCTTATAAGTGTTATTTTATAAAATACTCATTGCCATTTTGTTTAGGTATCTATTTCAATGGATAAATCTTGGATTGCTAAGCCTCAAAATACAATTGAATATTCAATTGGTTTAAAAGAATTCCTAGATTTTGCTTTTGAGAATGGGGCTATTGGAGATAAAATTAAATGCCCATGTCCCAAATGTGGGTTTATGAAATGGCAAACTAGAGGTGTAGTTGAGGAGCACTTGATTTTAAAAGCATTTCCCATAAATTATGTTATATGGAATCTTCATGGTGAGAAACAAATAGAAGATATTTCTAGTAATGAAGATGATATACGAAAGGCATTTCGTTTTGAAAATCCAATGGAAACAATGATTAATGAAGCATTTGGGCACTATAGGCAAGAAGGTACTAATCTAGGCATAACACAACCATTGGGTGTAGAGGATGTTTTGAATGAAAGGCCAAGGAAGGATCATAATGAGTTCAATGAGTTTCTCAATGATGGAAATCAAACATTGTGTGATGGGAGCAAGTACACAAAATTAGAATTTGTAATCAAATTATATCATATCAAGGTTTTGTGTGGATTAAGTGACAAGGTAATGACTATGATCCTAGATTTGTTAAAAGATGCATTTAATGAAGCAAAGTTGCCTCTTTTTTTTTATGAGGCTAAGAAAATCATCAACAAACTTGGTCTTAACTATACCAAAATATACCATCCTCGAGGAAGAAAAGAAGAAGGTAATTCTTTCATTTCACTTGATAGTGAAATATTAATTCAATAATTTATTTAATGAGCCTCTTTTATATGTCTATGTCTTGAATTTCTTACAAATTGTTTTCATCTTCCATTCTTACCTATTTTCTTTTCTTTCGAAAGAGAAAAAGATCAATTATTTTTGCTTTCATCTCTCAACTGTTCTCTTCCATTCGAAGAAATAAAGAAGAAGGTAATTCTCTTTTGTCTCACTTGATAGTGAAATATTTGTTTAATAATTTATTTAATGAGCCTCTTTTATATTAATTTTTTATTTTATCAACATAGAAGAAAAAATGATTGTACTGTGTGTTTTTTATAATTGAATTTTAAGTGTGATTTGATTATCATCGAATTTTCTTTTGGTATTTATGTCTCTCAATTTTTTATTAGATTATGATAAATCATTTTTTAGTATTATTTTTTTTAAATAGGTATATTGATGAAAAATAAAGGAATATATTATTTAAATAGGTATATTGATAAATCATTTTTGGTATTTATGTCTATCAATTTTCTTCGTATACTTCATTTTTTATTGTGTTAGTGACAATAATGAAATGTATAAATTTTGGATGTATTATTTGGGCACCCCCAACAATGTTGGTCAAGATCCGCCACTGAAGAGAGATATATTTGTAAATCAATATTATGGAAAGTATTCACTCTTATTTTCTAATACATATATACAAATCCTTATTGGTATTATGAAATAGTTGTAAATGTATTTCAAAATTGTTATAGGACTTCTTATTATCGATTAATAAATATTGTGCTAAAAAAATTAAGAATAATTTTTAAAACATTATCGAGCTATATTTCTAAAGTTAATAATGTATTTTAAAATTTTCATTTCTTAAAAATAATATATAATCGTACATGTTTACGAGGTAATGATGATAAGAAAATGAATTTGTAACGAGTTTCGATTCAAGTTTAAATTAGACAAAGTTTATATATATATATATATATATATATATATATATATATATATATATATATATATAATATGATATGAGTATATCTTTGTCACTTGGTTGACATAAATTTGTCTCAATCATATTTGACTAAAAAGGGACCACCTTGGTAGATTATTGATATTGGTAAAATATAATCAAGTTAAGAAAAAAAGTTTAAAGGAGGATCGATCAACCAAGATAATTGGACCATGTGCCCTAGGATCATCAAAGTAAGGGCCTATGAGCAGTAATTTAAGTAGCACGTTGCACAAGGTAAATTGACTATGTTTATTACTTATTACTACATTTATTGTCATCTAAGACATTTTGACTTGAGTGTCAGATAAAGTATCTTAAGTACTTGTGCCTGATAGTTGGTACTCATGAATATTTATTATTGCGAGTAGCGGGTATTTCAATACATGTATTTATAAATAGTCGAATGCAAGTATCATATTATTTGTACCTATAATATTTTTATCCTAAAAATATTAAATTAAATTTTAATTTATATTTTATTAATTTAAATTTAATTAAAATTAAAATTATATTTTATTAGATTAAATTTAATTAACGTTAAAATTTAATTTATATTTAATTTAATTTATATTATATATTTTATTATAAAAATTTATAATATTTTTTTTTTAAATATTCACGTATATTTATAAATTTTTAAACTGACAAGTATCTTTTACATAGATATGCAATAGATAAATAAATAAGTAGGAGTTGATCTTTTTTCCAACTCAGACCGCGGATAGGACAATATCCATTTTTATCCCTACCTAAAGATTAACATTATATATGGTAATATTTTTTTATTACAACCGGTATTATTGCAATATTCATTATGAGAGTCATCATTATCATAATTATGATTTGTACCGAAATTATTATTCTTCTTATTATCAACACAATCATCGAATTATTACTGCCATATGAATATAATGATGATCTAATTTTGTTAATATCATACAAAATTTAAATTATTTTATTAAGCTGTAAAGTTAGTCGGTGAGTTTGACTCAACCTAATGGATCAAATGTGGAAAGTGGGGTTAGCTCAACTAAAATTGAATTTCCTTCAAACTATTATTTTATGTTGTGATCAATATATGACATGTTGAACCAATTAAAAATAAAAATGTTTAGGTTTTAATTTATGTTTTAATATAAATTTAAAAGATAAATAATATCAAATTAATTAGGTTAAATATTTTTAAAATCTAATTAGTTTATTGATTAGTCAAAACTAGCCAAATTGATCAAATTATATTTATGCCAAAGTGTTTCGTGTCTATCTCTAATCACATTGCCATTTTTTTATGGCTTTGGTGGTTTATTTGGAAACTTATAATTAAAGAATAATTTTTAAAATTAAAATCATCTTAAACTAAAGTTAATTGTGATTTTTAGAATTTTGAAACTTGAAACTAAAAATTATTCCGAAAGAGTTTAACGCTTTGAAAAATGGTTGTGAAAAAAAATCGAAGAAGATAATAGCTATAACTTTATAAAAAAAAAAAAAAACTCTATGTTTGATATACACAAATATCTAGGAAAATAGAAAATAACTTTTGGATCTACTATAACGTAGTTTGCACTGCCTATCCTAGTAATTTGGACTTATTATGACATACTTTGCATTACCTGTCATAGTAAGTTAGATTTACTATGATAGGTTTAACAAAAAATTGTTATAGTAAGTTCACTAATTGTCCCAGCATCGTCAACTTGTGCAGTGGTAAGTTAGACTTATTATGATTGTTAATCGGACACCTATCATAGTAAGTCAGACTTACTATGACAGATTTCTGCAGTGTCATAAAAAGCGCGCATTTTCTATGACTCTTGAAACTATGACACCAGAATACCTGTCATAGTAAGCTCGTTTTACCTGTCATTATAAGCCCATTTTTCAGTAGTGAGTCTCTCATTTAAATTCAAATTCTAGATCAATTTAGTTTTACATCTTTAATAAATGCATGAATTTAGTCACTTTTACCAAATTTTATTAAGTTTATTTGACGTTTCAAACACATTTCTCAGTTAATACTAAAGAGAAAACGTGTCAAACTATGTAAACAACTCAAATGTTGTCACAAAACGCGTTTAAAACATCAAATCAACTTAACAAAATCTAATTAAAAGGACTAAATTACATATGTCTAAAGTTTGAGGACTAAATTACATATGTCAAAGTTTCAAAGAATGACAAATTTCAATTTTGAATGAAAATTAAGGGGATCAAAAACATATTTAATCCTAATAAAAATTGTTTCGGTGCATGTTCACCAAAATTATTGATTTTATAAATGAATTCTACTTTATTCTTGACAATTATTTTTTATTTGAACAACCAATTTTTTCCTTTTTGTATATATTTGCTTACTAATGTAAATTAAATATTCTTTTTACACAAATGTTAATTCAAAGATATTATTTTCTTTTATGCATTTTGTAACGTCCCATTTAAATATAATATAATTAAATGAAACATTACACACAATAGTAATAGATGTCAGGTCTTACAGTATAACTACTACTCCTTACAGTTATCCAAAGGAAAACAAGAAATGACCTAAGGCACACCACGATGCCAGTAACCAAGCATAATAATAATTCGACAGTATTTCAAAATAAACCCAAAGACAGAAAAATACACGGGCCATAGCCCTGAAAGAGACTCAAATGAACAGAACCCAGCCCAAATGGCTACGTAGCGGAACCTCCATCATCCTGATGAGCATGGGTGTTTCTCACATCTGCTCACATCAATAAATTGATGATCATCGCAAAAGGAGGAAACCACACATATAGAACATACAACAAACAAACAGCAGGGTAAGCTAGAGTAGTAAGAAATTTATCATACAATACATAATATTTCACAGTCCAAGATGTATATGCCAACCAAACATGTTATGACCTTTCAACCAATACACTAAGACTCAGACACGACTCATCCAAATACATATAATTAGTCAGATTCAGCGGATGCTTGCACTTGTGGTGGATTTCCCTGCTCTACCAAGTTGCTTTCCCCCGAGCTATGTGTTACAATGTCTCAACCCCCACACACAAGGTTAGACCTTAATGGGTTTCAGGCCTCCTGCTACTCTCACCACAAGAGTCAGTCCGCTCTATGTGAGACTAACTGACTCCTTAGAGTGTCAGGATGCAACCTTACCTTGAATCCTTACTAAATTATATAAGTGGGGCACCACCATGAACTCCCACTAACAGGGGTCATGGAATTATGTCCCGACCAACTGAGGCACCACCATGAGGTCTCACCTAGAGGCTCATGGAATTACGCCTTAACCTAAACCAACAACATGTTCCAACAACCAATATACAAGTATTGCTCATACCAATTCCATGTCACTTTAGTACCAACCATCCCATACATGTATCATGCCAAATCGTTGTTAAACTCATAAACCACAAACCATCATTCATCTTGCTCATGCAAAATCACTCAACTCATGCTTTAAAAATATATAATCAGTCCAAATATATGACCAACGTCCAAAAACCAAGAAACCATAGAACAAACGCACTTCTCGCCCAGCTCCTCGCTCAGGTAAAAGGGTCTCGCTCAGGTGAGAGGGTCTCTCGCTCAGGCGAGGGCTCGAAAAGAGGAACAGTGGCATTGTCACGTACTCTCACTTAAGCGAGACCTCATCGCCTGAGCGAGATGTGCTCTTGCTTAAAACTGGAGCTCGTCGCTTAAGCGACAGCTTGCGCAGGCAATCTGGGTGAGTTACTGCTAATCTCACCTAGGCGAGACAGGCTCGCTTGGGCGAGAAAATCAGAACCCTCCACTGTTCGCGTATGCACAATTCAATCATTTAACCACACCAATCACACAGTCCATATTCATATCATCAAAACTTCACTCAGGCTTACAAAATCACGAAAAAATAGCAGAACTCATCAAATATGACTTAAAACGCGAAACCCTAACTTCCCTTACCTAGAAATAGATAGTACAAGACCCCGACACTGAACCATGGAGCACAACAACTCTAGAATTAGATTTGCGAGCTAGAACCAGTGAGCAGAAGTGGGGTTATTACGGAAAACCTAACAATGACCACGAAACTAGATCAGAGAGAAAAATTATGAGTTGAAGAACACTTACGTGAGCATAAATGAGGTCGAGCTAAACTTGAATCTGATTAAACTTTGAAACCTTAGCAAAGCTTTGGATGAGGAAAAAGGGAGAGGAATGAGTACTGTTTTTGTAAAAGTGAAACCAGAATGGGGTTTGGCTGCTTTAGGGGGGCCTTGGCACTCAATGGGCCAATCTTAGGCCCATTTGATTAAGATAGGCCCTTAAGATTTAGGGCAGAAAGGAATAAAAATTAAAGTGGGTCTTACACGTTTCTATTGTTGAAATTAAAAAAAAAAATCAAATCATTTTTTATAATTTAAATAAAAATTAGTTAATTTTATTTAATTAATTTTATTATAAAAAAATTTCAAACATTTTAATTAAAACTAAATTAAAATTTTTCTAAAATTTGATTAAAAGATATTTCTTAGATTACTTGGTAATGTTGGATGTAAGACTCGTGAAATTTAATTAATTAAATAAATAAATAATTAATAAATGAGGGAGGGAAGAACATTTATGACATTAAATTATGGTTGGTATGACGTAGAAAAGTGCTAGCTCAATTGGTTGAGATTACTTTATATATGTGAGAGGACTTGGGTTTAAGTCCTATGTATGTTGATTTTTGTGTTATTGTTTTTAGGTTAAAATACTTTTTTTGTCCCAATTTTCGTCAAGTTTTTTTAAATAAGTCCTAATTTTGGTTTTGTGTTCAAATAGGTCCCAATTTTTGTCAATTTTGTTCAATTGGGTCCTTTTTTGCTAACACCGTTTAAATCATTAACGGCCATGAACAGTGACTGCCACGTGTC
>Ga0099822_1000483_pt1 | contig 36975 bp, 32 predicted proteins | sample CowpeawhiteBW_FD_76839 | JGI IMG/M metagenome (GOLD analysis project Ga0099822, IMG submission 76839) | Root nodule microbial communities of legume samples collected from California USA - Cow pea white BW | ecosystem: Host-associated > Plants > Roots > Nodule | place: USA: California | collected... | reverse complement strand
TTAGCAATCTAAAAGAAAAAACATCATGGGGCAACTTTTATATGCGTTTGCAGTTTTAAACTCAATCAGACTCGTACAACTTCAAAGATATCAAAACAAACACATTTGATGAACTTGCACTATACATTGATCAACAGAAAAATACTTTAACCCCTCCCCATGGCATCTATTTGATTCCCTCTTTTTTCTATTTATAAAATAAAGCTATGTCATTTGACACCCGTGACTATTCATCTTTGTAAATAACAATTAGCATGTACTTCTGTACATTTGCCTCAATGTTCAAAAGGCTTAATGAACCAAAAATTCCAGCCAAATAAATGTTTGGTAAAAGCACATAATGATTCTTTACATTATTCATTCCTAAAAGTGTAACTATTATTTCCCAAATATCATAATCATATTCAGGGGAGCAAAGAGAGACTGTTAAATCATAGGTATGAATGTATGTTTGGATAAAACACCCTAAACAAGTCAGACAAACCCACTTTTAAATATGCCCAACGCATGAATTATAATAGACTTGCAAGCTAGAACGCAACATACCTTGTCTGTGCCTAGATATTGAACTATGTTGTCATGCCGGAACTGACTCAAAAGAGATATTTCCTGAATGGAAGGCCAAAAATATTCATATATAATCAAATGCTTCTGTAAAGGTTAGAAAAAAATACATAATATGTTGACAGTTTGATGAGAAAATAAAGTATGTTATGACGTTTGATGGGAAGACCAACTCCTCTCACCTGCCGAAGTTGGAAAATGCTCTGTTTGCCCTGGCTTCTATGATCCAACAAGGACACCTCCTTTACAGCAAAAAAGTTTCCATCACTGGGGAAAAGAAAATGTATGTGTTATCATTGAAAACAAAAACAGTAGGAAATGGATGACTAACCAAATCGTCTATGTACAACTTACACGAAATTGGATGATATAAAAATAATTTGACTCATTTGTAAAGTCTTATCAGTTACGAGCGAAGAAGAATTTCATAATTAAATCCGTCGCAGATAAAATCACATCTAACTAATAACTAGAAAAAATAATAATCTTCATTTTTACCTTTTTACAATTACCTTTTCTTAAACGCAAAAAAAACTCTGTTTATTATCAATTTAGGCATAAATTGATTTACAGATATTTTGTGATATAATTTTGAAAAACGATGACATTAAATTTGTGTTTGACTTATAAAAGCAGAATAATTGGTAAGAAAGTGAGGAGAAAGATACAAACTCTGTGAAGGCTTCGTAGACGGTGCCGAAGGAGCCCTTCCCTAACATGTAGCCCTTCTGCCATGACACCGCGTACCCCTCTCTGTTGGGCAACTCTTCGGTTTCGCCTTCAACTTCGGCTTCGGCACCAACTTTGCTGCAAATTGCTTTATCCACCGCCGAAGTGAAACCGTGGAAAGGAGGGGGATTTGGCCCAACCCCACTCCTCATTGCATTCTCAACCGCCCAACCAAAACTATGAACACTATCGTGTGTTTGAAAATTTGGTGCAGTGGTACTCTTGATGGCATTCTCCACTGTCCAACCGAATCCATTGACAGAAAATATTTTCGAATTTGACGAAGTTCTACTCCTTATGGCACTGTTCACTGTCGAATCAAATCCAGGGACGCGGTATTCTCCTTTTCCCAAAATTGAATCACTGCTACTTTGAATAGCAGCATCGATTCTTCTAATTGCATTATCCATTTAACAAGTGAAAGAACATTGTGCTCAATTATGGCGCAAACACACTCACATATAAACACAGAGAGATAGAGAGATGAGTTGAATTGAATTGAGTAGTTGCGAGGCAAATGCAAGAGCAGAAAAAGTGTTGCTTTGGAAAACACGGGTTGGTGCGTTAAAACTAACCGCCAACCTTTACACTATTTCATTTATATCAAAATTATACCATTCTTGATAGGTTAATTGTTTTATTAAACTATGTCCTAAATATGATTAGTTTTTAAAAAAATTGAAAATTTATTTAATTGATGAAGAATATTTGAATGATGAATTCTAAATCGATTATTGCATGTAATATTAATCGAATAAATTTAATTTAAAAGTTAATTATAAAAAATGCTGATAAACTTATATTGATTTTTTTAATGAAAGTTATTGCATTTTTTCCAGGAAAATAAGAAGCAGCAGCCTTTGCATTGAAGCTAGCGAGTATATTAACTAATTATTTTATTGAAGTTAAATATTGAATATAGGGCTGCGAGAACGAAGGTTCTAAGTGTTAGGCACATAGAATCGCAGCACATGATATTTTAATTTAAAGTGTATTAAAAGTGTTTTTGATATACTAAAATTAGTATAACTTAGAGGGTCCTTAGAAAGACCGTAAGGAGAAATTAATAGCAAATTTGAAATTTTTTTCAACATGCTTTCAGTATTTACTGAAGTTAGGTGAAAATTATATTTTTTAAATGCTGATATAACTTATATAAAATCGGATAAATTTGTTAGGAATTCTATTTTGTTATATAAATATAAATTCATTTCAATTGCATAAATATGCAACGGGAAAGGATAGATGCAGAAGTTGTAGAAAGTATGAAATAAAAGCTTAATTTTTCATATCTTTCTTTGTAGTGATTTTATTTTGTTACTTTGCTAATGATAGTTTGTTCCGAATACATATGGGCCCTTGCAGAATTGGTTCTATGCCTAATGCACTACATGCAATCACCAAAATAATAAAAATTAATGGAAAATAAATTTTGTATATCATTTTATAAATATTAGCGTAACTATAGCACATATATGTATCTTTTAAATATAAAATAATATAATTATTCATTTTATAATCACATCCAAAATTTCAAGTTCTTTATCAATCGATAATATGGTTAATTTAATTGACTTTATGATCTTTTTTCGTATTATGTTATTTTATAATCACATCCAAAATTTTAAGTTCTTTATGATCTCATTCCCTTTTATATTATGTTATTTGTTCAGTGAAGTCTTATTTCATTTTTCATATCATATTGTTGTTTTGTAAAATCTTATTTAACTCACACATACTCGAGAATATTAAAAAAACATTTTATAATTTTTTTTAACTAAGATTATAAAAGATAAATTAAATTTAACCTGATAAACATAATTTTAAATTTAATTTTAATTAAATTAAATTTAATCCAATATAAATTTTTTATTTTTATTTTTTTGAAGGTAACGGGTATGGATAATACGACACTTGAACTCTCGACTTGTTTACAAGCGGATATTAAAATACCCATTACCCGCGGTTAATAAATATATGTGGGTACTAACTACCCATCGCAGATTTTATGCACGGATATGCGCGAGAACGAGTGTTTTTGTCATCCCTACTATTGTCTCACCAAATAGCTAATCAGACACAAGCCCCTCCACGGGTGAATTCCTCCTTTACATACGTACATACATACATACATACACACATATATACACACATACATACATACACACATACATACAAACACATATACATAAACACATACATACATACATGCATACATACATACATACATACATGCATCCATACATGCATACATACATGCATGCATACATACATACATGCATTTATACATACATACATACATACATCCATACATACATGCATCCATACATACATACATATATACATACATACATACATACAAACATACATACATCCATCCATCCATACATACATACATGCATCCATCCATACATACATACATGCATCCATACATACATACATACATACATACATACATGCATCCATCCATCCATACATACATGCATCCATACATGCATACATACATACATGCATCCATACATGCATACATACATACATGCATCCATACATATATACATATATACATACATACATACATACATAGATACATACATACAAACATTTGCTAAAAGTTATTGATATATAAATATTTGAAACAATATTTAAGTAAAGTACAATGCATAATATACATTTAAATAAATTTAATTTTGTTAAAAACTTCAATTATAATAAAAATATCATTGTAAAATTTATTTGAAAATTAAATTTGGTATGGGGATAAAATTAATTTAGTTTTAAAAAAATTAGGACCAAATTGAGACAAAATAATAAATACAGGACTATATTGAGACTTTTTACATCCAATAATGACATGTGCCACTGCCATGTCACACTCGCTTTGCCATGTGACACAATGTCAGTTTGACACGCAATAATTTTAATATTTTTTTTAAAAAATAAAAAAATAATATTAAAAAAATCACGTGCTGACACATGGTACATAGTTAACACTGTTACTGTACTACTAACGAAAAGGACATGATTGTAACGAATTTTCTAAAATAGAAACTCAATTGAGTCAAATAAAAATGGGAGGACCTACTTGAGATTTCTCTACAAATATTTAACCTTTAAAAAAAATATGATGTATCATGAATGAAACCAATACTCATTTTTCCTTCTACCAAATGTTTTTTGTTTTTGGTTTTTTTGTTTTACCATTGCTCTTTCTTTTATTATATAAATAGTTTCTTATTATTATTATTATTTGTGTGGGTGGGCACGAGATTCACGAGGTTTACATTATACATTTTGTTTTCTTTTGGGAATTAAATATTAAGAAAAAATCTATAGCTGCGTAAATGTCAAATTAATAAAGTTGATGTTTGTATTACTTTAAATACAATACACCATTTAATATAAAAAAGTCTAACAAGATATAATAATAAAAAGTACTTTAAACAAAGAAATGATCTTTAAGAATTTTCATAAGTTGAAAAGTTGACATGAAATAAAAAAATTACGTACTAATAAAAAATTACTGAACTAATAATCATAGAGAACAATGAATTAGTATTTTTTACTCACTACCGGTAAAAAATACTATTTATAGCAATGTGAGGTTGGCTTAAAAAACCCCATTACTTCATATAAAAGGAAATGAAAAGCAAAAGAATAAATAGAATTCATGTGGGACAGACTATTGCAAACTTTTGCTATGAGGCGTCAAAAGTATGGAAAACTTGTGACCTAAAAAGACATAATTGAATATATTTATAAAAGTAATTAATGATAAAATTTGGCGTTACTTTATGTTTTGGAAATATAAATAATAATCAATTATATTTTTTTAATATTTTTATTTTATCTCTCCACATTTATTTTTATTACACTTTCCTCTATTTTTGTTTTTTGTTCTGAGATACTTATGTTCCCTCTCTCTATCTCTTATTTGTTAACCAAACAAAGCGAACATGAGGTTGTGTTGGTAGATTGAAGAAGAAGCCTTACAACAATGTTCTGAAAATTTAGATATTCATGTAATTATAAATATGGATTTCAGTGCTCTTTTCTCCGTTCGTTATTTAATGTTTATATTTCAATATTGAATATAAATACTGAAAAAATTCAGTATTAAAATTCTGTTCTTATTTTACTAACACAGTGAGTTATTTTCTGTGTTGTTTTAGTTGAGAAACAAAAGCACTGAGTCAGTCATGGTGAAGAAAGGTCCATGTTCGCATTGCAGGATTAACAGTAAGTAATCTCTTTATGTATGTTCTTATATTTTTATTAGCATTCACAAATTATTTTTTATTAAAAAATATGAGCACCACTTTATAAGAATAGAAGAAACATGTATGAATGTAATGCAGATTTTTATGCCTTGTTGATTAAATCAGGTGTACTGATACACTTGCTTCATTAAAAATTGAAATAAAAGAAAATAAAAATATCACTAAAAAAATTTATTTTTTTAAAGAAAATATATATAAAAAAGAAACTAGAAACAATAGCATCAATTTGAGAAAATTAGTATTTTAATGTAGAAGCTTGATAAAAATTATTAATGCTACTCTTCCATTCATAAATAATATAATTAATTATTCATTAAGTTATTATTACTTAAAACAAAATATTATAACTGCATCTGGTTTTCTTCTATTTTTTTTGTGTAAATAAATTAAATATGTTATTTCTAAAATATAAATTATCTCCATCACTTTGACTTGACTAAATTAAACACATGTTGTAACTTACAACTAACGTACGTCAGATCTACTATATTTTAATTCAAAACAGAAACATTATATATACATATATATTTTAACTTTCTTTAAAATAAATTTAAGTTAGTAGTATTTTATTTGCTTAAATGTAAGTTATGTATACTATTTAAGTTATAAAAAAGAATACACGTACAATGTTTCTTACAACACATAATTTGAAAAGCTACACCACTTTGGCGAAACGGACCAGCAGAGAAACCTGTGTTGTGTAACGCTTGTGGATCAAGATACAAGTTGAAAGGGCACCTTGAGAATTATCTCCCCAAACATTACAAGAACTATGGTGAAAATCATATCAATGTTGAGGTCTCAGATCAACTTTCAGAGCATGGAAACAGCAATGAGTCCAACCCAGATTTCAATTATATATCAGAACAAGGTATCTCTTTTCATCTCATTTTTATCATGAATATTTTCACTGTTAAATTTTGACAACATTCTCTTACAAAGTGTAATCTTTTAAGTGATTTTTGAATATTGAAAATGAAAAAAAGAAAAAATGGAAAACCACTTACAAGATAACATCTAAGATCATAAGAGAAAGTTGTCAAAATTTAGTAGTCAAATAATCGTTTTCCTTCGATCATATTGATTCGGTGTGAAAAATTCAGATTTTGGGAACAACATCCCCACAAGGAAACGGTCAAGGGTGGTTTACAGGCAGATGACAGCATTGGAGGAGTTTGAGAAACAGCTTCTGAGTTTGTATAGAAGTGAAAAGCAACCAAACGAGAGGTCCACAGAAGAGGATATACTGTTGGATAACGTCAACGAATTCATACCCAGCACTGAGATAGGACTTGGCGTCGTTCTTCTGAGACAGATCCTCGATCGTTACCAACCGCAACCTTAATCATCTACACTCTCGTTCAGATTTTCATTTCAGAACTCTGCACTTTCATTATTGGACTTGCAGAATGTTTAAGGCTTTGCAGAATGTTCTTTATGAATTGTGAGAATGATCGGTACTTCTTTTGTATCCTATTAACTTCATCAACCCTATTGTTCATGATTATTCAACAGTTAGTATCAAAAGCCATTTGATTCTAAGATAATTGTTAAGGTGAGATCAAATTATATAAATATTATAATAAAATTATGAATAATATAATGTTAGTGGTGTGATAATAAAAGAGAGATATGGTGAAGAAAGAGTGTATAATAAAAGTTATTATACGAAAGTATTAAAACTAAATATGATAAATATCTATAACAATATATAAAGGGATTCCCTTTTTTGGGTTCACTTTTCAAAATATCGATTTTATCTTTTAAATATAATAATTTATTAAATTTTTAAAAATTGACTGTTATTTTAACAAATTTTGTATAGAATCGAATATCTCTGCTTCTTCTGTTCTTCTTTATTTAACAAATTCTGATATATTTCAATTTATTTTTAATAAATATAATTTTAATTTATATATTAACTTAATAACATTATAATATTATCATTTACTAATATAATATCACGCATATTAAAAAAATGCATACACAGGCACAATAGCACCTGTGTTAAGCTAGTATTTATTACACTGTTTTATTTACATAAGTTTATAATATATACAAAAATTTAATTACACAAATTTATAAACTATACCCATTCTTGTATCATTGCTTACATCCTTCATCACATACATAACTTGTTTTACTTATTTTTATTTGTACATAGTTACTTAAAAACAAAATGATATACCATTTTAAATTTAACTAATTAATTGGCATTTAAATATAATTTAATAAATAAATCTGTATCAAAATTTCAATGTCCATTACTTTTTTGGTAAGAAAAAAAAAACTATAAATCTGTATCAAATTAATATATAATATATATTTATACTATTAAAGTATAATATTAAAATGAATAGAACGAAGAGTGTATCAAAAAAATTACATCACATGAATAAATCAACTTTGTTATTTTTAACATTTTTTATGCACTCGATTTTCGATATTTTTCAGTTAAATAAATATATAATTATTCTTTTTTACATCTTTAATTTAGTTTTATTATTAGGAATCATGAATGAGATATGAGTGATGACGTGGTTAATCCGCGCGTGAAGCTAGCGTCTACTCTCGTCTCTCCCAGGGAGAGTGACGTTGCAACGATATCATACCGACATGTTTCCTACTCTCTCTCTCTCTCGCTCTGCGCATTCTTTTCGGCGATCCAATCTGAGTGAGTGAGAGTGTGGATCGGCATGGATTCAGCGTTTGCGAGAGGAAGATCGAGATCCATGTGTTTCGCAGCCTCACTCGTATATATATTACTGTCTTCCATCGCAGTCACCACCTTCGCATCTATCCACATCTACGATCATGAACCTTTCCAAGAAGTCGGCAATGCCTACCTCCTCGCCGGTGGCAGCGAAGCTATCGTCGCTGAAGCTTCCACCGCTTCCCAAGGCAGTTCCATCCATGACGGCCGTTCTTACATCCGGTAATCTCTCCCTCTCTCTCTTTCTCTCGATTTCAGATGCGAGATTGGTCGATTTGTGGCAAAACTCTTCACATGCTTGATTTTGACTGAATCTGGGACTGTGAGGTACTTAAAGAGAAATACGTGGTCTACTTGTACCTGATTTGGGTGGATTCGTGAATTCCTAACTATTTGGAGGAAAATATGTACTCAATGGTTTACGTATAATTGGGGGGAAACTAAACTACACTAATTAATGGAGTAAAGATAAGTTGAGAGCTAAGCGAAACTAGTCTTACTTTCCTTTTCATCCTCCGGAGCCTGGACTTATTAATTGGTCTGTTAGAAGTTAGAGTCATATATTCGTTATTTATGAATGCGGCAGCTAAGATTCAATATGAACTCTTAGTTAGGTTAGATTTTCTACATTAGTTTCTTCAAAGAATGATTCGAGATGCTCCTGCAAAATCTTCCTCAGAAACTATAGAAATGCTAGCTATTCAGTATCTGACACACTAATATTGGATGAAATTTATTGTATATCGCAAAGTTTTGAGAGTTTCACTTATTTAATGAGTTTTACTTATACTTTGTAGTTTTCAATAAATTTTAACAATAGTAGAAAGTATGGTGTTAGCACTCGTCAAGAAAGTATTGAATGGATTTTAAGCTTCGAGGACGTGAAATGTATTTTTTTTGCTTTAATATTTTCTTCTTAAAGTATTACGAGCATTTATAGAAGCATATAGCGTACTGTTCCTCCTCACAATACTGCTATGGTCTTTATGAACCAACACACCAATAAGCAGGGAAGATGTACATCAATGAGGAAACCCCAACATTAAAGCATGAAAAATATGTATCGCTAATACTGTTCGTTGAAATTTTAGAATTGGCAAATGGAATTAATAATTCATATATCGATCTCAAAATACTGCTGTGATCTTTATGAGCCAGCAAAATAATCAGCAGGGAAGATATGCATCAATGAGGAAACGTCAACATTGGAGCATGGAAAATATGTATCTTAATACTGTTCTTTGAAATTTTAGAATATGCATATGAAATTAGTAATTTATGTCTCTTCTCAAACTCCTGCTGTGATCTTTATTAACCAACAAACTAATAAGCAGGGAGGGAAAATATGCACCAATGAGGAAACCCCAACTTTGAAGCATGACAAATATGTATCGTTAATGCTGCTCTTTTTGAAATTTTAGAATATGCATATGAAATTCAATAATTTATATCTCTTGCATAATCTTTGAGCGCACAACTCTGACTTTTTGATTGTGGGATAGATTTGAGAACATAACCTTTAGGAGACCCAAAGCTGCAGCCAAGGCGCGTGGTTCCGTGCCAGTACACATCATAATTTTTGAGGCTGCTGATCGAAATGATATAGGTGGCTCTGCTTATGGTGGACAACGGGCAATCTGTTGCACTCCTGATTTAGCTAAGATGGGTGTTTGTAAGCAAGGAGATATTATTAGGAGGCCTTCTGCAACAGATATTAATTGGCCAGTCGTTTTAGATGTAAATTTCAAAGGAAAATCTGTAATTTCAAGTCTAGATTCTCAGAAAGTTTCCATAAAAAAGACTGGAATGTATAATTTGTTTTTTGTAGCTTGTGACCCCAAACTCAAGGACATGGTAATGAGTGGGAAGACAATATGGAAAAACCCTGATGGGTATTTGCCTGGTAGGATGGCCCCGTTAAAGAAGTTCTATGTATTTATGGCACTGGCTTATGTCTGTCTTAGCATCGTCTGGTTTTTTCAGTATGTGAGATTTTGGGATGATGTACTTCAGCTTCAGCACTGTATCACAGCCGTCATTGCTCTTGGATTGTTTGAGATGATTCTCTGGTATTTTGAGTATGTCAATTTCAACAATACTGGAATGAGACCTATTGTGCTCACAACATGGGTTGTCACTGTTGGGACTATAAGAAAAACAATATCACGGCTTCTCATTCTCTCTGTTTCAATGGGTTACGGTGTTGTGCGACCCACACTTGGTGGTCTTACATCAAAGGTTCTTTTACTTGGAATAACTTACTTTCTAGCATCGGAGTTGCTGAATATTACTGAATATGTGGGGACCATCAATGATGTATCAGGAAGGGCAAGGCTCCTTCTTGTTCTTCCTGATGCTTTCTTAGATGCATTTTTGATATTATGGATTTTTACATCACTTTCAAGAACACTGGAGCAGTTACAGGTATCTTTTCCTCAAATTGCTATTATTTTGGGGCACCATACCTCTAAATGTGTCTATTCTGAATTTGTTCTGAATTGCTTCCTCAATATGTTTGATTTGTGTTTGTGTGGTTTGTCAGGCAAAACGAAGTTCTGTTAAGTTGGATATATACAGGAAATTCTCAAATGCATTGGCAATAACAGTGATCTCCTCAGTTGCTTGGATAGGATATGAGGTGAGGCTTATACTCAATCTATTTTATCTTGCACAAAAATAACATGTACTTCTTGTAATGAATAACTTAAATTGGTGTTCTATTTTACAAAAAAAAGCGTTATTTGAATTTCACTGTTTAGATACCGCATTTTTGCATCATGGAATTTTACTGTCACATCACATTGCTTCCATCTTTTTAATTTGTCATCTGGATTGCAATCACACTACTATTTTTCTTTTACAGGTATACTTCAAAGCTACAGACCCTTTCAATGAGCGCTGGCAGAGTGCTTGGATCATCACTGCATTCTGGGACGTTATAGCATTTGCATTACTCTGTGTTATATGCTATCTCTGGGCCCCATCCCAAAGTTCTCAAAGGTGAATACCTAGTGATATTAGGCTTTTTTGTTGTTGTTGTTGTAACATGACATTTTCTTCCCCATATTTATCATTGGTTATATTTCTATGTCAAAGCGATTCATTAAATGAATCTCAACAACAGTTAGGCTACAAGCATTTGAGATTTATGGTTCCTCTGATGAAATTGCGATGTCCTGAAAGGAAACCTTTGTTGTCCACAGACTGTACAAAACTTAACTGTTATTCATCGTGGATTGGATTGACTTAGGCATATTATGGTGCATAAGTGCAGTAATATGGGATGCATCTGGGCATTTGGTACCAGTTGAACTTTGTGCTAGCTTCATCGGATTATTCATTTATATTTATATGAAGCTAATGTTGCTGTGATGTTGTGCTGGCTTCTTATGTCTGATTTGCTCTCTGGAATCTATGTATAGGTATGCGTATTCGGAGAAAGTGGGAGAAGATTCTGATGACGAAGAAGCTCAGTCTCTCACTAAGGAAAAGCAGGAAGGTCAAGTTGAACTAAGCTTAGCTCGGCAAGAGAAGAATGTAGGAACTGATGGATCCCTTGATCAAGAAGACGAGTCAGAAGAGGAGGATAAAAGGGAATGATCTCTTAACAGTTTTTATTAACCACACTTGCACTGCTTATACAGCTGGGTTTCCAAGTCTTAGGTTTGTGCCACAACCCTTCTCAAGAAGTGTTGTAAAATTTTGTTCATTTTGTACCGGAAGAGAACAACTTGATATTCTTTGTTTTAGAATACCTTTTGTTCTGTATGGAATTAATGTATATCGAGTGATTGCTCGTGGTGATGATCAAAATTCTTTTTGCTTTTTCCGCCCTCACGGTTGTCGTTGAGTTCGAAATCTCTTCGGCTCTTGGAATAATCATGTGTATAATTAAAAGAACAGAGAAGCATGTAAAAAATAATTACACAAAATTTAACGGCTCAATATACTACAAATTATTTACATTTATCTATAACATTATATTACAAATCAATCCATTATTTCTTTAATTTTATTTTCTTAAAAAAAATAGAGGCAGAAGTGTAACTCTATAATCTCGTTTTCATTATTTCACTATTAGAGTTTAGATATGAAGTTCAAAGTAAATATTGTTTTTAAAATCTTCTGTTATTATTTGCTATTAGTTCATCTATTATTAACTATTTAAAAGTCATAAATAATAACAATACTTACCGTTTATATTCCAGTCAATGTCTACCATCTACTTAACTCTTTTTTTTTTAATTATTAGCTTTAAATTATTATTTAATAAATTAATAATAATTTATTAATAATAAACCACTTTATTTTTGTTTTAGTGTCTGTATACAAGTACTAAAACTCCAATATCTTCTGTAAATATTCCTATATTAATGTGGTACTATACACTATATACACTATTTTATACATTTGACTAAACTTAGATTTTTCTCGTATTTAGTTAGAAGAGCCCTAATGACTAAACCGAAAAAAGTAGAACACTTCCGTAATCACATAATAACCCGTCTTTCTCAACTAATCTCCTCTCATTAAAACAAACACAATCCCCACACTCAAATTAACGCAAATCAGTTAAAAAGACACCAAGGTCATTTGCTTTTTATCTAAATCTGCATAAACAGTATATCACTCAAAATAACCTGCCTATCATAAGATGGCGAGTTTGAATCTCATTTGAGGAACACTAGGTATATTTATCAAACTAATACTTAAATTAGAGAATTCACTGACATTTCCAAGCATCATTGTATCCTCTACAAATTTGTAGAAAACTTGCAAACCAGTACCGTTTTCACAACTAACAGATACTTGTACTCTAAACTTCAAGATTAATAGAAATTATATACCAGCAGACAAAAATCTAAATCGATCAAAACTGAATCACAGTAATTTGAATTTTTCATAAAGTTACAGATAACGGCTAAACGCCACTTCCCTGTTAACCACTCAGCCTAGTTCACATAATTCCTAAACATTCCCAAAAATCAACTTATCTTAAAGTACATCATCCAATAGTCGCTATAACACTGTAGCTGCAAATCACATTTGCGTCATATCTGTAATGTTCAAACTTTTTTAAGAGGATTGCTCCATGAATCTTCTAAGTTTAAAAGAGAGATACTATGATCATTCTACATCTGATTCTTCCGGTCCATCGATGTATAGCTCAAACTCATCGGGACTCCACCTGCAAATTAGGTGAAGACGAAATGTAGCCATCTTGATTCCCATTAAACGCTGCAATCAAGAGCAATCGCTACGTCAGCATGTCAGTTTCGCAATCTTACAGAGCACTAATAATGGGACACCATCGTTATAGACTCAGTTACCAACACTTAAAAAATACAGAGTACTTGTTAAATTAACCAAGACAAGAATGATCTAAGTGCGCACGACATGCATGCCTACTAACCCAAGTTATTGACTATACTACGGAGAAAAATTGGAAAAGAGTACGAGTAATTTCAAGAGCGCAATATTTCCTAAAAAAAATAGCAGTGTTACTCCTCGCAGAAAAATGAAAAAGATAGCTGTTGCCAATCAAAAAGGTTTTCCACTACTGCAAAAATGTTACAACACGCGCAATGGATGATGCAGGAAACAGTACAAAATTAACTAACCAGTATACGAGAAGCTTCTGGTGACAATGGTTTCCCTTCCTCACAAACAACAAAATCGGAAACAAGCTCCACAACTCCTGTAAATATTGGAAAAACCAATGATGCATGTCCACTGGCCAGGTGCCTTCATACCGAAGTTACAAAACATTGCAATAAAGTACCTTTATTTAATCGAACAGGCATGCCTTGCTTCCGGAGAAAAGGTTCCATCTCATGCGTAAACTGCTCCAAGGGTCCCTCTTTGAGATCAACCTACAAGTGAAATTAGAATTGAACGTGTAAATCAGAATTGAACGGAGTATCCAACGATTATGAAAGATAAATGTTCTATGAAGAGTTTCCAGCACACAGCCTTTGCATGGAAAAGTCAGAAGTTACAAAAGAAATAGACTCTAAACACCTTTTCCGTGGCAAGGCTTCCTGTTCTTGCAAAGTCATATTCTTCAAATCCCTTAAACAGCCTGTAAAAGAACCAACAAAACTCAAATCTGTGTGAGAAAGAAAACAGGACACCTATAATGACTACATAGTTGGAAAATCACAGAACGCAAAGGCATGCCCCACACACCAATCATAAATTTGCTCATTACTATACATACCTAGTCTTTTAATCTTACTACATTAAAATGCTAAACAGATAACGAAAAGAAAACAGATACGTACATTGAAAACATAAAAAGATAATACATTGCACTTTCTTTTCAGTGTTCCTTATACCTTTCAACTTCTTCCTTAGACAAATTCGTAAAAACCATGCCAGCATCTCCCCGCAATAACTAAAAGGACAAAAAGCATATAATTAGTAGACAAAAGTAAAATATAAAATATGGATTGAAACTGTAAAGAAAGGAGTAAGAATGCAACCTTTGAAACCTTATGAATGCCGGGACTGATCTCATCGGCGGCGGAGCGACCTAAGGCAACTTGCATTACCTTGTTAGAGCCGAGAAAGAACCTGCTACTCGATTTCAACTGTTCCCTAAACTCCTTGAATTTCTGATTCCTCATGTTCTCGAACGAGAACACGTATACGCACGCGTACTTTTCTGCCGCCTCCTTTATTCCGTTCACTATCGCCTCTTTATGATCCCTTCCCTTCTTCTTCGTCTTCGATAGCGTAACTGCGTTTTTTCAAATACGTCAACAAAACCATCTTTTTCGCTTCCAATTTCGATCACACGCAACAGCAACAACAACATCAGAGTTATAACTAGAGAATAAAGATTGAGAGTAACGAAAAGTGCATACCTTGTCTATTTCTCTTCGACTTCGGCATTTTGAAGTTCTTCTTTCTCTTTGCTTAACCCTTTTGCTGTGCAACTTCTCGTTGTAGGGTTTTGGTTTTGTGACGAAGTATCATATAATAGACTCAGTATTTTACCTCCTCTTTTCGGGTTGGGCTTTGCGTATTTTAAATGGGCTTTCTGTGTAAGCCCATTATTTGTGTACAATTTATTTTTGTCAGTCAAATTTATTTATTTTTTACTTTTAAATGTTTGAATCAAAAAATATATTTAATATATTTTAAATATTTAAATTTCCTCTTAAAAAAATTAAGAAATGATATTTTAAACTTAATTTGGAAATTAAACTCTAAATTCAAAAAGAATTTACGTGAGTATTTTCAAATTTCCGAAACCAAATGCATTTTGTTTTGATGAGTATTTTATTATTTCCTAAAATATTTAATCTCGATCAAAAGGGACTGTTCTATTCCTTTATAAGTGTGTTGAAAAACCTTTTTCCTTTGTCTTAAAAACTTTTTCATTTTCAACTATCAACCGTCACCTGAATTGAGATATAGGGTAAAAGAACGAGAGAATAAATAAATAGGGAAGACATTATTTAGAAAAAAAAATAATGAATAATGAATAAAACACACAAAAAAATAAGATATCTCGATTAGAATTTATTGGTATACTATAAAAATAAATAAAAAAGTAAAATGATAGAAAACAATAGACATAAGATATGTAAAACAATGTACTTAATTTAAAATGAATATTATTTTTTTGTTAAATATGTTTTTATTTCTCAAGTTTTAATGAAATTTGGAATTGGTCTCTCTTTGAAAATTTTGATTAATTTAATCATTTATTTTTAGAAATGTATGAATTTAGTCATTTTAAACAGATTTTGTTAAGTTTATCTAGGATTTCAAGCGCAGAGTATTTGAATTGTTTGCATCTATCATAAACGCGTTTGAAACTTTAAATAAACTTTAAAAAAATTGATTAAAAAAACTAAATTTACGCATTTCTAAAAATAAGGATTAAATTGATAAAAATTTTGATGAGAGATTAATTCTAAATTTTAGGAAAACTTGAGAGACAAAAATATATTTAATCATATTTTTTCTTACAATTTCTACGAGTAATCTTTTTCTTAAATTGGGTTTTTGAAACTTTAATCAAATACCTTCGTTCTCTGTTTGAATTTCCCACTTTAATGATTATTAATTTAACACTGTTGCTAATAAAAACTAAAACAACTAAAAGAGAAATATGAAAGATACAAAATAAAAAATGGAACGTTTACAAAATTTTCAGAAAATAGCGTAAAAATTACTCTTGAAAATAGCGTAAAAATTACTCTTAATATTATGTTTTCCTTAAAAGAAAGAAAGACCGTTATATATGATGCTCCGTCCATCTCCGAAGTTTGAAATAAAAGAGGAAGAGCGTGTTTTTGGCGCCTTGTAAATTAGCTCAGACTCCTTCTCTGCGGTTCTTGAATCTATTCTTTCACTCTCTTCCCATGGCTGCTCCGTCCGAATCATCTCTCATTTCGAAGCTTCAGTCCTCCGATTCCTCCGGCATCCACGCCCTAGTCTCCGATTACCTCCGTCCCATAGCAGATCTCAAACCAACAAAGAAATCCAAACCCGACCCAACCCTAATTCGCTCCCTCGCCAAGCGCTTCCTCTCCTTCCTCAACTCTTCTCTATCCATCCTCCCCAAACGCCTCCCGGAGCTTTCCAAGTCCAACGACGCCGTTTTGCTACACGAACTGCTCCGCGTTTACAGGCTCTGCCTCGATTGCTTGGACACCGTCGCTTCTCAGTTGGCTTCCAAGCCATTCTCCGTCGAATTCCAGAGACTTCGCTTGATGCACTGCCTCGAGTCCTGCGCACTCTTCGCCGAAGCCGAAGTCGAGGGTTTGGGAGTTCTTGAGAGGCTTCGACCGCCGAAGAGGAAGGGCAAGCTTCTCCCTGAAATAGACAAGGGCGGCGGAGGCAGTAAAGACTTATGTTCGTTGGTAGTTGACATTGCCGTGAGCCTCGTGAGGTGTGCATCCGCGGGTTTGGCTAAAGAAGATGGCGATTTCAAGAAGGTGCTTCAGTTGGTGGAGGAAGTAGTTCCTTGGCTCAAGTACGTTCCACTGTTATTGTTTCCATTGCTGCCTATAATTTTTTTGCTCTGCTTCTTTTTGTGTGTGTGTTTTATAGTGTATATTTCGGTTGCTATAGTTTAACCTGTGAATACGTGGACTCTTAGTTTGCTCTGACACCAGGAACTCTGGATTAAGCATGTCTTGGACTCCTTCTTACTCAGCCAGTGTCACACTCAGTAATCAGTTTTGCTAGCTGTCTAACTGGCAAAAGTGGTCTGGTGTGCATATCTGAACCCTGTAAATAGTTGTTAGAAACATTTGAATTGAACCAAATTGATATTGAATTGAATTGCTTTAAAAAAATTGATTTGTTTAAAATAAAAAAATGAACTTAATTATTTTATTTAGTTTTAAAAATTTTAATTACTCTTACATAAGTCTGCTTAAATTGAACTATAACTTGTGATATTTGAAAATGTACTTCAAAAAGGGATGTTTACTGGTAATAATCTAAATAATCCATAGCAATTAATATAGTTCAAGCAATTTCATGTAGTTCAATTTAGTTTAGTTCACTCAAACCATGCTATAGTCCAGTTCAATTCACTTAAACCGTTATACAATTAAATTTGGCTCTCTCAAACCACTTTTAAAGTTTGGTTCAGTTTTATAATAGTTCAGCTCAATTCATGCACTTTGTCTATCCATAGAAAATATCGATAGAGTTCCCCAATTGTACCTGTTTAACATCCAGAAAGTTAGAGAATAGCTATCTTGGTTTCTCTTGTTGTACTTTCTCATTTACTTTTATTCTGTTCTTCTTTACTTGTGACTTCCAAACTGTGGTTGTGCCCAAATATGATGTCAAGTATCCCAGGGAGACACCTTACATGAAGAAGCCAGTGCTTGTCTCAAGCTTTGTTTTGTCTGTCAGCTGTCTTTAAATTCTGAGTTGTATTTTATTTTCAATTTTCAAAATGCTCCAACATAGAGTTTAGTTTGGGTTAGTCTTGTTTTTGCCACAATTACCATTTTGTAACTAGTAAGCTATTGAGTTGCCTATTTATACAACTTATTGTTTCAGGGAATTGGATTCTAACTCATATGAGAAGTTGCACAGGATGTTAGTAATTCATCTGGGTAAGTGTAGTTTAAATTTACTGGGGAGGATGCCATTTCCGGATAGGGAATTGGTGATGTTGTTTTGCTGTACGACATTGACTGAATATGTGAAGTCTCCAGTCAAAGATCAAGTCTACAAGGTAATGTAGGCCTCTACTTTTGGATATATGCATCAACAAATTTTTTACCTCCACCTTCATGAAATGTTAATTGCAGATTGCTCACAGGATGTGTTCTTCATTGTTCGCATTGCGGGATTGTAATTCCTTGTATATCATGGACATATTGGATTGCATCGTTCTTGAGTGCAAGGTACCCATTACCACATATTCTACTCAGGGTGCTAGATATTCTATCATTTGTATATTACATATATTTAGATGTTTTACTGGGCTTCTTTTGTTTATTTTTTGTTTTTTTTATTTATAGGGTTAAATTTTTTTAAAAGCTTGTTTTCCATCTGAATAATAAAGTTGCTATTTTCTTGTTGGAGCCCTTTATTCATGCTATATTCATCTATTATATTTATCCTTTCAGGTTGAGGAAGGAAACACAGGGACAGAATTTGCTGAACTTGTTTATTACTGTGTGAATAAATGTCAAACTGCAAATGCTAGTTTTTGTTGTGCATTTGCAGCGTATTTGAACAAAATAGCAGAACATTTCAAACAGGTATTCTTCTACCAAGATTTCTCTTGTGTATGCTTTTCAATTACAATGCTATTCTCCACATTCTGTATTCCACTTTGATTGAAGTAGCTGGGCAGGTTATGACACCCATTAATTCAATACTGAGGCTTTATGCTGCTGGATTGCTCCTTGTTAGTTGTAATTTAAGGTCCAGAACTGGAGATCTTGCATCACCTGGCAGTGCAGAATTTGGGTGTTTGCTTGGAACTTTACTTGAAAACAAGAAAATACTTCAGAAGTCACCATCATTGCTTGGTTCCTTGCGTATTTGCAGCAAAAGAAATTGTATGTCGTCCAGCGTGGAAGATCAATGCCTAGCTGGTATCCCGTGGACACCATCGGGTTTCAATAGTCAGGCTTCGATGACTTACAAGTCAGTTTATGTAGAGGCATTGAAATTTCTATGCCAACCACTTGCTAAATCAATTAATTCAGAAAGGAAACAATTAGTTTCTGAAGTGGACGATGCTTCAGATATGACTATTATGTCCACTGTTCAAGATGCATTCCATACATTTTGTCATCTTATACTTTCTAGTACAAGGTATAGTATATCCAGTGAACTTTTCTCTTCTTTTACACTAATTTTCTTGTGATACTAATAATTAAGAGTAGTTTCTAAGTTCTTTTTTTGTTATTTTGATTTTATAGAAAATAAGATATCTTAACAGGTTAGGAATAATTTCACACTGTATTGTTTTCTATGTCAATGTCTAATTTCCACTTCTTGTTGGCTGCAGCTTCGTGCCTAAAAACAATGGAGATGGATTTGATGAAAGGAACAAAACAGTGCTTAATGTAGTTGTAGCCGCCTTCACCCTTTCCATTAGAACCAATCTTAAAGTCGAGGTTCTTCTTGTTACCCTGAAATGGTCATATTTTTACTACAATTGTTTTTCAACTAAACAATAAGATGTTCAATTTCTGAAACTATCAGCAGAGCGTCAGAATATTATTGGATCTTGTGTTATAACGGCTAAATAGCTTTTTGTTGGTGTTTCAGGAGAGCAAGCAATTAATTAAGCAGATCATTGCTAGCAAATGGATTGAAACAGAAGGAATAAATTATGTAATTGCTTGTCTCTACAATATTGCTGTAGTTTTGTACAGAAACAGGCAACTAGAAAAGGTATTTCATTCCCCTTTTTTGTTAAAATATTCCATTTAATGATATAATATATCACAAACGTATATTTGCTTCTTGAGATGTTTCCACAAGGAATTCATGTATTCATGTGCTCTTGGTCACAGATTTGGAAAACCAAAATTGTAGAAGAGATATTGTACCAGAAGCTTTATGACTTGATGGAAGCTTTTAGCTGTCAATCAGACCACTGAATTATAGATAAATAAATTCCTTGAATCTTATTTGATACATCATGATTGTTTTACCCTGAAAGCTTAAGATATTTACTAAGGGTTCATGTATTTTGATTTTCTTAACTCTACCATACCTACTTTACAAGGCCACTAGGGTTGAAATGAAGCAAACAACTCACTCTGTTACTTGTGCTAAAGGTGCACTCTACTTTGAACTGAATCAAAGAACTACTTGCTAGGACACAATGATTTTCAAATTTCCATTGGTTTCAAGAAATAGAAATGCAGCAATTAAAAATGTGTGAAAAAGTGTTTCTATCTATGTGGAAACATGCATAAACTGTAAAATTACCAGCAGCCATTTGAGATTTCTATTTTCTTACCATTGATTTTGACTCTGGAAAATTAAAGAAATACAAATATTTAGGTTTCAGTGCTTTACTTTCGTTTCTGTCTGACATATCACTGCAGGCTTCAAAGGTGCTAAACTTATGCTGTAAAGCTTCATGGCTCTGTATTAAGTATCATTGTGCTAACCTGTCAGAAGGTACTTTGAAGGATTTTGTAATGGAGGCTTGCACCAGAAGTGCTCTTCTTTTAGATATTATGTATGATGTCAACAATGTAAAGATAAACAAAAAGGTGATTGAGATCCTTAAAAACTGGTTCGCTGCTAATGATTTGCTTGAGAGGCTTCCAGCTCCAATACCTGTTGTAAAGCAGTGGGTGAAGGTAACATTTTTGAAGTATTTACTGTTAAGTAATTTGGAAGGTTCCCATTTCAGTTCAACTTTACTTTTTTAGTCTCACATTGTTTTGGTATTGGTAATGGTATGCAGATAGAATGTAAACGTGCTACGCAGGTGGGTGAGAGAATTGATTCTCCCAGCTTGTATTGCATACTATCATCTTCTATGCGATTGTCAAAGAGGAATATTGCCATGATCTTGGAGCAGGTTCAGTCTGTGTATATACATATATATATATATATATATATATATATATATATATATATATATATTTCCTTCATACAGAATTTTCATCATATTTTGCTGCTATTTGTTTAAATTTATGCGTATTTGCCCTGTTTATCAGTTGTCTTTTTTTATTCTTATTGCCTGATTAGGAGCTTACTGCATATGAGGAGATGAGTTTTAAATACTCCGAAATATGTCAGAAAATGCAAATGAAAATCACGGGTATTCTTCTGCAAGACATATATATCACTCCAGATAGTCGTTTTCAAATGGCACAAATTCTAGTTAGAAAGGGAAAGGCAATCAGGGTTAGGGGCATGAGTGGTCTCAAGGAATGCATCCAGTGTCTGTCAGAAGCAATAACTATTATGGTAAGCCTTTTGGTTCTTCTGTTTTCCCTCAAACATCTAATCTCTCTTGCCTTTAATATGATGTAATTTCTCTTCAACAGAGGGAGATTTCTGGTGACATATGTACTGATAGTAATTCCATTCATCATCAATTGTGTGTGACATATTGCTTGCGTGCAATATGTACACAGGAAGCTGAATCTAATTCGAAGGTACCAAAAATATGCTTATAACTTTCACTGTCAATAAAGTATTCATATTTTCTTTAAGATGGACAGCTATCATTGACAATGTCATGATCATTTAGTGATGTTAAATTCAACAGCTTCCTTATTAAGACTTAGCTTGGTTTCTTTTATTATGTTGAGGGATGGGGCTGGTTTGCACCATTAATGTTTTTTCCTTTTCTTTTGCTTATATTTTCTTATTGTTGTAAAGGGAATTTCTTATGCTAATGCTTTGCAATAATTTTTTTTTTCTTTTTCTACCTTAATACATTTCTTTTATTGACAAAAAGCTTATCTTGGTTTATACACCAAGCAGCAAATCTTTGAAGATGTCAAGGCTGCTTTGGATCTATGGTTGAGTACATCACATCTTAATCACTTAGAAGAGGGAGATTGTTCTACATTATCTGACAGTTTAATGATTCTATTCTATAACATCGTTGATTTACTACAATTGAAGGTCTGCTTCCCTTTAATCATTTTGGTTTCTGTAATTTTTGTGTAAGATTTATAGTCACGGTTTCTTATTTTCATGGCATATCTTCAGGGTTTCATGGAACTGTTCAATGATGCATATCGACTGCTGATTAAAATGTTTAAATGGAAGAATGTTCCAATTGAAAAGTGGTTGACGTTAATGTGGGAAAGTAGATATCTACGTCATGCTCTCTGTGTTTCACCTGTTAGTGAGGAGTTCATCTTGAACTCATTGGATGAGTTCAGAGAACTTTCAGATATTAATTTCTGGATACGTTATCTTCAGGGAAATCAATCATCATTGATAGGGTTTCAGCAGAATTTTTCTTTCTTATTTGCCAGCTCTCATAGGAATACATGCAGTCATGAGAGCTCTTTTCAAACAGACATCACAGTTGAGGAAGTTCAAAAAACAGCTCTTGATCTGATTTCAAATGTAAGCTCATTTTAAGACAGAACTTATCACAATTTCCTTTTATCCAAAATCATCACTCTGTACTCTATTAATCTTCTGCCAGGTTCCTGTCCCAAGTCATTCTACATTTCTTGCCGGGTGTCTTTTTTATGATTTGTGCCCAAGACTTGTTGCAAATGGACACTTAATAGAGGTAAGTTGTATTAGTTCTTATTTCAATTCTTATGTTACGGATAACCAGGCCCTTAACTTCTAAACTAAAGACAAGTGATATTTGAAGCATGTTCTTGATTGTCCTAAGTAGTACTGTTTGTGTAAAGGATTACAAGAGTGATGAATTTGTAATTGATTTTGAACTCTTGATGTTCATGTTTCTAACTAAATTGGGTTGGACTTAGATGCGATAACTTGTGTCCCTAAGGTTCACTTGATTGAGTACATCAATAGTGAAGATGTATTCAGACTAGGTAAAGTGGAGATTGTTGAATATAAAGAAAATAGGGTTTGAGATTAATCTCCCTTGTGTATAAATCACACATAAAGTAATCTACTTATAATAGAGAGAGGTACAACTAAAAAGAATAATTGAAAATAAATAGAGTAAATAGAAGATATTGTTTGATATTGTAATTAACAATATCTAACAATATCTAACAGAGATGAATATAAGAATGTAAAAGAATACTATGTCCATTTACATGATTATAGTCTAAATAGATCTTAATTCTTTAAAAACAAAGCATAACAATTTTTGAACTTCAGAAATATTTGTCTGTTGGCTGTGGAAATATGTTGTCTGCTTTTCCAATCAAACTTTCCTTCTTGAAAGGACTCTTGGTTTCCTCAGTCGTTACAAGTCATGCTATTTCCATTTGTTGTTTGTAATAGACAGGATATGATAGGAACAATTGTCAATTAAATGAATATTTTAGGTAGTAATTGAATATAAAAGGTTGGTACCATAGATTAAAACATCGCATGTAATATAGAGGTTATCAAGTTTTTTACACAACACACACACACACACACTTAGAGATAAGAAAAAGTTAATTTGGAGGGAAAGTTGCCCAATTTTAATCATTGCATTCTGAAAGATCTTGTTAGAGGTATGGTGCTTACAGAAGACCTACCAATGAAACAAATTTTGGTATTTTTTTTTTTAAATATATGCCTTTTTTTAAACTTACATTGTTTCTCCAAACTTACAGTTATTTTTTTCTTTGAAAATGTATTAGGCTCTTTCCTCTGCAAAAGAAGCTCATAGATTATTTGCTAAACTCTTCCAAAGAAAGTTTGCACATAATGTTCAGATGCAGAATGAAGAGCACCATGTAATAGTTGATTCCTCAAAGAATATTATAGATAGTGTTGAGAATATTGGATTAAACTTATCAGCTGTGAGCGAAATTTTTCTATTTGATTCTATATCATGGGACTTGAAAGACAGTTATCTTAGTGCATGGAAAGTTATGCAGTGTTATCTTGAGAGCACACTTCAGGTTTGATTTCTATCCCATAGTCCTCATATATGACATTAAACATGTTTAGACAAGGCCTGTAATGCATCTTATTTCAACAACGTTTGTGCTTGCAGGTAGGAATCATCCATGAAATGATTGGAGATGGAGCTGAGGCTGAAACCTATCTTAAGTGGGGGAAAGCCATATCCTGTTCACTAAATCTGCCTTTGTTTACAGTTGCTTTCTCTTCCTCTTTAGGTATAAAAATTACTTTTGCATTTTTTCTCTCTGATTGGATTGATATGCTTCCATTCATTGGATGGTATGAAATTGATTTGCCGTTTCTGTGGTGTGTTTTACCAGGAAAACTATACATTAAGAAAACACATTGGGATTTAGCAGAAGAGGAACTTCGAAGTGCTGAACAGATTTTAAAGGAAAGTAGCACATCATTTTGTTGCTCAAAGTGTAAATTGAAGCTTGAAGTTACTCTGTATGAGTATTTTGGAGATTTATGTCAAAGTAAATTTGGCACCTGTGACGGGGTTATGTCTAAAGAGACTGCAAAAAATTGGTATATGTCAGCTCTGGATAAACTAAATCTTTCCGAGTGGAAAAATCCTCTTAGCTGTCCTGAAGACGGCAATGATGGAACTGCAACGGATACAAAATGTCCTGCTGGTAAGACTTGTACTTGTTTTATAATGAAAGAAGCCAGTGAAAATATAAATAAATCCATGAAAGCAGGGCGAGAAACCAGAAAGACAAAAAATGCTGCAAAGGTTTTACCAAAGGAACCACACTTAGTGGTTCAGAACAACACTAGGGTAACTCGTTCTAGATATCGATCTTCTCAAAGTGAAGATACAAGCATTTACAGGAAGTCAGAAGTACGTGAAACTCTCCAGGAGAATCATGTTTCTTATTCATCTGAGGTACTTAGTAAAAATGGGTCAGTTTTGAGCAAGACAGATTGTCCCTTTAATTCAAGGTGTCCAACAACTTGTGTTCTCTCGAAAATGAGGTGTTGGTACTGTCTTCCATCTGAAGTTGTAAAATCTTGTTTACTAAATGATTTTATTAATCTTAAGTGGGAGTTTGTCCGGAGGCAACTTTCAATGAAGCTACTCAGCCGAGTAGGTATGATTGCCCTTTCACATTTTCTGCTTTATTCAGCTGCTGAGTAAATTCAAGTATCATTCAGTTGACATCTAAATACGATCCTTCTCATTTTATTTTCAAAACACTTGTAGTTTACATGGCATTTTTTTTAGTAAGGTAAACTTCTAGAGAATATCCTTTCCCAAATTTGGACAATTTTTCATACTGAAATTTATTTGCATCCTTTGAAATTTACCAGTTTCCCAAATTTACCACTTTCTTGCTTGCACATTTAGGGCATTGTATTTATATTGGATAAAGTTGTTTGCTTCTTTAATTTCCTAATATGTTTCTTTACAGTGAAATGCTTTGCGTATCCTGGTCAAATTGATGAAACGCATAAATTTCTTCTTAGAAGCATATCAATTCTTGTCAGCAGAAACCCATTCCACCATGCGCTTTCATCTATTCCTCTAGATTATTTTAATCATTTGGTTGCAAGGGAGATCCCGGGAGATATATTTGCTATTGAACGCTCAGAAATAGTTCATGACATATGCTGGTATTCTTTGAAGAGCTATCATTCCAAGCTTGCAAGGTATTTGTCCCAATTAGTTTGGTTCGTACATGTACCTTCCTATTTTTCTATGAGAAAACAAATTTATGTGCATATTCATGTCCAAAATGTACTTTATCATTATCTTCCTGGATGTAGCTGTGACTGATTAACTGACAAATGTCACGTCTTTTTTTATGTGCTTTCTTTGAATGTTCATGTTGTTCACATGTATTTATAATCAGAATCAATGTCTTGCTTAAAAAGAGTACCCTCTCGATCAATAAGGAAATTTTAATTATAAGCTTGCTGCAATTGAAATTGTTGTGTGGTCATGGAACATTCTTAACTAAACTCCACTTTTTGCTGCTTATTCACTGTTAATGGTCTGACATTGCGTAGATTTCTCTAAAAGAGATCCTCCACTAGAATGCAGAGTTGAAGGAAAGTAAATGAATTACACTTTGATTAATAACTTGTCTATGAATATCGTATTAGAAAATGTTCCATTTTCTTAATATTCTGATCAGCCAGATCCTTCTGTTCTTAAGGAAGTGTTGATTGAACGTCATTGCTTGGTGTTTTGCTATACATGGTGCTCCTCTTGAAACATTGTCTTGCAAGGGGCTATTTTTTAACTCCTGACACTCTGATTTTGCCTTACAGGAACATTTTCTGTAATCTGTTGTCCATAAAGTTTGAAGACCTGGCTTCTTGGTTGATGGTAGCCTTTGTACTTTCTCGCGAGAGTCCTGTAATCTTTCAAAAGGTCATACATCTTTATCTTCCTATTATTGTTAAGGGACAATTTTCACTCTATTGTTTATTTGGACAGTTTCATGATCATGAATACTATCATTTTCTTGGTTGTAGATTCATAGTATTCCAGATTACTTGTCATGACTGTTTTTGAAACATGAAATAAAGTTGAAACCCTTGAAGTTCTTGACATCCCTTTTACAATGTTTACATTTGTGGTAGCTGAAATCCACATTCCATATTTACAATACTTTATTATTTATTCTCTTTCATGTTGATAATTGAAACTTAAGTAAATGCAATATTCGAGAACATTAGAAATTTGATATAACGTATCATGATATGCTTTATTTTCTGTAAAGCAGTTGCAGTATATTCTGGAGTGCAAATGTGTGTGGGGTTTCTTAATCCTGACTCTTTGTTACTTTCCTACCACCAATTGGGCAGGTTTATGACCTTTGTGTGCTGATGATACTCTGTGACAGGTGTCAAAATTACTTGCTGTGATGTGTGTAGTTTCTTCCATCAGCAAACAATTCTCTCTGTTGTCTTTTAGCAGAGTTTTGGGTGAAAATTATTGGTCTTCATATTTCCACCAAGCTTCAATTGGAACTCATCTTACTCATCAATTTCTTTCACATCCAACTGGGAGATGCAAGGTAGGCATATCTTGTCTATTAATATAAGGAATTTTATATATGCATTATGAACACTGACTTCTGAATAGAAGCACTGATTTTTGGTTTAGCAATTGGAAAATCCTGAATTTTGCACTCATTATTATTCAGTTTTTGCCGTACATTAGTAGCTATATGACATTTTTTATTTTATACTCATGTCTGTTACCCATGTGAACGGAGAAGCCATAAGGGACTACCTTCTGATTTCACATTTTTCATCCATTTTTTGGGGTATTCAACTAAGCCTAGACGGCAGAATGAACTCTCTAATGTTTGGGAAATCTGTGCTGTTATTTATTGATCCTAAAGAGTGATTTCTATTGGTCAACAATGCTTATGCTTTTTGTAGGAGCCACTGCAATCCCTTTTGGCATCCCTTTATTTGTGCTTTAGAAGGACCGGAGATTATATAACTTAGGATCATTTGACAACATGGTAGTTTTTGAAATAAGCCTGCAAGTAAATAGCATTTTAAAATAAGCCTCATGACAAGTGTAGTAGTTTTTGAAGAGCGAATTCTTTTATCACAGGCCTCTGAAAATGAGATTTAACGCAATGCTCATCCATAGATAATCCTAAACCCTAAACGTGCATTTGAACCTACAAATTATGCATTTCAGATCCCTGCACACTTCACACACTTGCATGAATTCTGATTGTTAGTACAACACAAACGTGTATAAGATTTATTGCTTGTTCAATGCTGTATTGTGCCTTTTGAAGCACAGTTCCTTAAATGTAAATAATATAAGTACAATTTCAGGGTTTACATGTTACGGGATCTTCTAGCATCAGGGAGTGCACATCTGACTTACTCAGGTAGCAGTTGTTCTTTTTGCACTGTAAAGCAAGCAAAGAATTGGTTGACATATAACTTGAAGCAATGATCTTGATGTCTTTGTTCCTTCCTGTTGCAGGCTCGTGCCTGATACCACTGTAGATCTTGCAGAATATGTGAAGAAGTTTTTGGCCGGTCTCCCATCAGCAACTATCATCAGTATAAGTTTGCTTGGGCATGATTATGTTAGTTTACTACAGGAATTGTTGCCTTATCCCACATGTGTTCAAGCATGGATGCTGGTGTCAAGACTGAGCTTTAAGAACGATCCTGTTGTAATGTTACTTCCACTTGATTGTATTTTACAAGGTATTTAGCTACTGTAAACACTGTACAACTCTGATATAAGTGTTAAGCTTATCCATTTTAACTGAACAAGGTAATTTAAAATTTTTCATCACCATCTTCAGATGAGGGTGATGTGAGTACTGGTTCGGGCAGCTTTTTGAACTGTGAGGAACATAGTGAAAAATGGCGTTGTCCATGGGGTTTTACAGTTGTTGATGATGTGGCTCCAGCATTCAAAACAATTTTAGAAGAAAACTACTTGTCAACAATATCTCCTTTTGAAGATACAACACTGAATAGGATGATATGGTGGAAGCGGAGAAAGAACCTTGATCACCGTCTTGATAAATTCCTGAGGTGTGTTCACTACATCGTGATTTCATAAGTTAATTTGCTTTCACTTTGATTTAGGAATGTACACTGCACATTCTGCAATCTTTTCTGTAGTTGAAACAGTATGTGCTCAATGCAACGCTTTGTCCATTCTTTATTAATGAACTCAAACTTTAAAATAGCACTGCTCACGTTGACATCATTGTCTTGGATGGTGGTAATCTTAAAGTTTTAAGAAATTAAATGTTATCTCTTGTGCTATTGTCATATCTCACTAGGAATCTTGAAGAGTCGTGGTTTGGTTCATGGAAATGTCTTCTTCTTGGAGAATGGGTGAACTGCAAAAATTATGACTTGGTGCTTGAGAATCTTGTGAATGATTTAAGATCTAAATGCAAATTGGATGCTAACGAGGGCCTTCTTAAAATTATTCTTGGAGGCTCTAAATATGTGTGTGATGGGAAAACATTGGTTTCTCAACTATGCTCGAAGAAAGACTGCTACATTGCTAAAGTAGGATATTGTGATGAAGCAAAAAAGGGGATATTGTTAAATGCCACCAATGGATTTGGAATGTCGTCTGAGGTTGCTTTTGAGCTGTTAAGCGAGGCATTAAATATGCTGGAAGTGGATGACTCTATGAACAGAGAACCTATAATTCTTGTGTTGGACCATGAGGTGCAGGTTAGTGAATTATTTCTGACTCGCTTACTATGTAGTTATGAATTAATTTTAAGCATTAAGGTCAACTATTTGATGTTCGATGGTACAGCAAATTAATAGAACTCTTCTATGGTTTTAAATTTATTTCAACTCTTGTGAATAGTTGAATATTTGTTTTTATTTCTTTAAAGATTTTATTAACTGAGATTTATGAGCTTACGTTTGACATTTGAAGCGGCAATATTTTCAACAGATTTGACCAAATTGTTTATTCTCAATTCTGTAATTTCTTATTTGCCAGTCCTTAACACATCTGCCAAGCGAAATTTGTGGCTCAGTTTTAAGAAAAACAATAGCTGCAAGCAAATGTCATTTTAACTTATGTTTTCAAAACTGAGCTATGTATGTATTCTTTGTTTTACCTGTTGTCTGATGTGTTTATTTTTACTATTGGCTTCAACAACTCTACTGAAACAGATGCTTCCTTGGGAAAACTTGCCCATTCTACGGAAACAGGAGGTTTATCGCATGCCTTCTGTGAGCTGCATTTCTGCTGTCCTTCACAAAGGCAGCGACAATAAGGAGCAAGTAGGAAGGAATTTAGTGCCCTTTCCTTTGATAGATCCACTGGATGCTTTTTATTTATTAAATCCAGATGGTGATCTTTGTGGCACTCAGACTGAGTTTGAGAATTATTTTAGAGACCAAAACCTGGAGGTAATGTAGAGTTTGAGTTTGATGAGACTACTAGTGAGGAAATATTGCACATTTTTTTATATCCCTGCTAATTCTTTTTTCTATTAGTCTACTTAATATGTTTTCTTTTATCTTTTGTTTTTTACAGGGAAAGGCTGGTTCGAGACCGACCATCAAAGAATTGGCTTCAGCACTGGAAAGTCATGACCTTTTCATATATTTTGGGCATGGAAGTGGTAACATGTTTTTCATAACACTTAGTATATGTGTAATTCCCTGTGGCTCCCTATATTTATATCACTAACTAAAAGTGTTTTTCCAGGAGCTCAGTACATTCCTAGGCAAGAGATTCAGAAACTAGATAAATGTGCTGCTACGCTTCTGATGGGGTGCAGTAGTGGTTCATTGACCTTACCTGGTCAATATGCACCCCAAGGCATTCCCCTGTCATATCTGCTGGCTGGTTCTCCGGCCATTGTTGGCAATCTATGGGAAGTGACAGACAAGGATATCGATCGATTTGGTAAGGCAATGTACGATGCATGGTTGAAAGAAAGATCAGATATGTCATCGGAATGCTGTCAATGCAACTTACTGTCTGAAGAATTTGAAGCCATGAACTTGAAGGGCTGCAAGGGTAGAGCAAAGAGGAAAGCTCCGCAGAAGAAATTACAGTTGGCCGAGAACCAGTCACCTAAGAACTGTGCTCACAGACGCAAAATTGGAGCTTTCATGGGTCAGGCCCGGGAAGTTTGCACTCTTCCTTTCTTGACAGGGGCATCTCCAGTATGTTATGGGGTTCCCACCGGAATTTGGAGGAAAAGGAACATTTAACCGGAGTCACCAATTCAACAGCATTTATATTTTTTAACTTTTATTTTTTATTTATTTTTTCTTGCCTCTTTATAGGGGGCATGCAAAGTGAGGCTTCATTATCTCTTCATTCATCTCTGTCGTTCCACACTCGAGAAGAGCAAAGGAGAATTGTATCCATGTGTAGGAGTTCAATTTGTATATATGTTCTGATAAATGAATGTTGTATACTTAACACTCGAACTATATGTTCTCATCTAATTTCTATTTTTACAATGATCACTCGAACTGCAGTTAAATAATAGTCGCATTGCAGTGTGTGTAACGGTAATAACAGTGTAACATAATGCATTAGTTCAACTTTCATGTTAACAGACAGACTAATAATAATGTCTCAAAGATGTCCATGCACTAAATAATCATTTTTCCTTTTAAAACGCATGAGATAATTTTAGGTTGAATGATTTAGTACATCAAATTTATTAGTTCAATTAGATAAAATATTTTTTACAGGATTATTTTCGTAATCTATGACTTTTTTTGTCCATTATATTCAACAATTTACTAATTTGAAATATTATCTGTTTCATTGAATTATGCCAATTATTACGTAAATAAAAAACACAATGCATTATTTTTTCACTTTATCTTTTTTGTTTGTTATTTTTTTATTTCATTTAAAAAATTATATATAGTACTTATATAAATAAATAAAATCTAAAATTTAAATGAAAAATAAATAACGTAATTATGTGCATTAGGATTGTGATTTTTTTTCACTTGTCCGGTTTTTTTCCAAAATTCAACAATTTACTAATCTGAAATATTATCTGTTCATTAAATTATGTCAATTATTATGTAAATAAAAAACACGAAATGCATTATTTTTCTTTCACTTTTTTGTTGTTATTTTTTATCCCATTTAAAAAATTGTATCGAATACTTATATAAATAAATAAAATCTAATATTTAAAATGAAACATAATTAGCGTACTTACATGCGTTAAGGTTATATTTTCCTACATCACTTGTCGCGCGTAATCTCACTCGTCGCACTTATTTCAAAATTCCAATTAATCTTTTGTTAAAGCTTGTTTCTCCAAAGTTTATTCTGAATAGTTAAATAGTTAGTTAATTATTTAATAATTACTGTACACTTGGCATGTAGCACCTATAATAGAGTGAGAATTACTAACACATTCAAATTTGAATCTCAGGATGAGACCTACCGCGCGTCGCCAACCGAAGGACTCCTTCATTCCGCCGCCACCCACTCCGGTCGACTTCCACCACCGCCAGTACCCTTCCCGCGACTCCGACGTCAGCAGCCGCCCCTCATCCGTCGGCGTCGGCGGACGTCCCACTCTCGATTTCTACAAAGAACGGCAGTTCCAGCAAACGGTGGTTTCCACCATCAACTCCTTCCTCTCCTCGCACAATTTCCCAATCACCTTCAAAACAACCTTCCCCTCTGCCAAAGACATCCTCGAAACCCTAAAATTCCTCCTCTCCCTCCTCGATTTCCCCTCCTCCAAACTCGAAGAGGATCTTCCTTTCCTCCTTAAACGCCTCAATTACCCTTTCAAAATCAACAAATCAATTCTCCGTTCCCCAGCCGCGCCTCACCAATGGCCAAGCTTCCTCGCTCTCATTCACTGGCTAGTTCAGATCGCCAAATTTCACTTCCACATCGCTTCTTCCCCCAAACAGCACAACGCCATCAACCAATACACTGTCAACAGTTACATGCACTACATCCGCGGCGACGACGATGCCGTCGAGGAAGTCGACCGCAGCATCCAGGAGAAGATCCAACACCAGGCTGCCGCGGCCAAGGAACGCCTCGACGAGGCGCGGCGCTCCGTGGCGGAGCTGAATGCTGAGCTGGAGCGGCTCCGGACCTCGCCCTCGCCGAAGGAGGCGCTGGAAAAGGAGAAGGCGATTCTGGAGAACGACGTAAATAAGTTCCACAAGATGATCGATGAGCTGTCTTCGCGGATCGAGCAGGCGGAGAATGTTTTGGCGGAAAAGGAGAAGCAGTTGAAAGCGCAGGAGGCGGAGAGGGAGAAGATCCTCGAGGAGAACGAGGAGCTGAAGCGGCGCGTGGAGACGCAGACCATCAATCCGAGGGACGTGGAGAGGATGAAGAGAGAATTACAGACTGTGGAGAGGGAAACTGCGGAGCTGGAGCATGCGAGAAATGCGTGGGAAGAGAAGATGTGGGAGATCGACACTACTATCTCGCACAAAATCAACGACCTAGAAGCTCTCGCTCTGGACTGTAACCAAGCCCTTAGGAGGTTACATTTTGACCACCATTTTCATTATTCACTGCCATGCTATATTTATTATCAAGGAAATTGTGTGTGATGCTAGCTAACGAATATTGCATTGCAGTGAGTCTTGATTTCTTAGGTCATGTCAATGTTACTGATTGAGTGTGGTTGTAGGTTGAAGATTGGGAATGGAATTCAGTATGTGTTGAATGGCAAGGGGACTACTCCTGCTGAGATAATGGGCATTGATCACAAAATCATGCTGAAACCTGCCCTTATATCCTTTGCTGATGAAATAAAAAAGGTTTCTATGGAAAAACGAGAAGAGTGCACCTCTACTCGGCAGAAGTCCGATCAAAATGCTGCGAGGCTTGAACACAAAAAAAATCAGCTAGAAGCAGTGCAGTTGCGCATTGATGAAGTAAGTGTATTGTTGTATGGCTATGTTTGTCACGTGGTATCTGATGTAATTAGTTTTCATTTGGCTTATGTAATAGTGGATTGAGAATTAGATATGATAAATGATTTGTTTGACATAGATAATAACAAACTTGATATACGGGGATCGTAACACTTATATTAGAAAGTTTAAGTGTTAGCATGCCTTGCATTGATTAGTGTTTTCACTAATTTGGAACTTGCACAGCTAGATAGTTCCGTTGCACTCTGTTGAAATTTCACTGGGTATTGAACTGACGAGTTAACTTTTATTGTGATGACTTCTGTTTCACCTCCATTCTTGTTGCTTGTTGATTAATCTAACAGATGAAAGCTCAACTAAACAAGAAAAAGAAGGAAACACAGGAATACACAAGCGCGTGTTATGCTGAAGCTAATAAAATGTTGGAGGAAGTCAAGTTAAAAGATCATGAAATGGATATAATGGAAAAAGAGGCAGCAGAGGTTCTCAAGGTAATTTCCTTTTTGTGATTATATATTTTAATAATATATTGAATTTGAGATGCTAAGAATCCTTCAAGTTTAGGAGAATGTGTTTGCTGTTGTTGTGTCTCGATGAACTAGGGTTATAACAAATTTCACTATCCACGTCGACAAGTCTGTTTCATTATTTGATACATGTTAAATTTTTGAATGAATACTTATCTAATTTGCTATCCTCTTTCTCACATTGTATTGTTGTGTTTCTATGAACTTTTCTCTTTGAGTTCCTATTCATACCGTGCACCTGAACGAGTGTTTTTGTGTAAGTATTTTGAACGCATAATAGTTGCTATGTTCATCTTCTAGCTTCTTCGGCATTATTTAATGCTTAGTTCGTGTTGATGGTCTTTGTGGAAGTACTTTGAGTGAAGAGGGGAACTGCTCTTGCATGATGTTGAATCCATTAATACATTCATTTTGAGACTTAGCTTTCGTGTGCGTTGTTCTAGATGATCCTAGGGACATCAAGCCGTTTTTGGTATAAACACAACATATTTTTAAATTTGAATGTAGTGTGTGATTTATGTGACGATACCTTATCTAATGAACTTCCATTTTCGTCAAGACTTCCCAATTGAAGTTGCAGAAAGCGATTAAACAAAGTGAAGAAGAAATTCAAGTGCGTGCTGGTGAACTCTTTAAGTTGGTTGATTCAGTCTCTAAGTTCAAAGAACATGTGGGGTCTAAAATTTCAGAGATGAGGAGGGATCTATCAGAAACAGCAGCTGCTGTCTCAATTGCTGTAGGGGGACATTTGGAGAAAAAAATGAGACTTCATCAGTGATACGAATGATTTGACAATTTTGTACAGAAAGTTATATGTCGACTAGTCTTTATAAAGTCAAGGATCTAACAAGGTTTTTCATTTAATTTCTGTAATTTTTTCCCCTTTTGTTTTTGTACAGAAAGTTCTGTGTGGAGAAAACGATGGACCGCTGCAAATCATCAATGTTAGCCATTTGATCAATTTGATATCATAGGTCTTTTCACACCCATTACCTCTTTCCAAGCGATTTCTTGTTTTATCGATTTCTGGTAGTCAGATTGTGTCACCTGCTGCCTTTTCTCGGGCAATCTTTCCAACATTGACAACCTCCATTGAAAAATCTATAAATGTTACTAGTTTGTAAGTTCCTCGTGCGGAAAAGTAACTGCTGTAATTTGATTTTTTTGTATCGTGAAAATAAGAAATAAGAAAAGGAACAATTGGTAGGAATGTCTCAAATACGATGCTTATGTTATGGGTGATAAAAATGTTACGAGGAGATTTCCTGCTTGAGTGTGTGTAGAGCCATTCGCACTAGGAACATATTGAGATTTCAAGCCTGAAATCATGGTCTGTCATATTTGATTTAAAACAAACAATTACAAAAAAAGGGGTTATATGTTTTTTATCTCTCAACTTTTTAGTAAAAATTGGAAGTAGTCATTCCTTAAAACTTCAGAACTGCGTGAATTTAGTTCTTTCAAGCAAAGTTTGTTACGTTTATTTAACGTTTCAAATGCATTTTATGATAATATTTGAGATATTTATACCGTTTGACACATTTTGACTTCAATATTAGCTAAGAAAATATCATGAAATGCATTTGAAATGTCAAATAAACTTAAGAAAATAAACTAAATCCACACAATATTGAAGTTGAGGAACTAAATTGAACCAAAGTTTCGAAGAGGGACTAATGTCAATTTTCACATAAAGTTGAAAGACCAAAAACATATTTAACAAAAAAAAAAGTAGCGTTGATCAGTCTAAATTGTCTAGACTTTATTGGTTTGGAGTTCGTCAGGTATCTGATCTCCGTTCAGGTATCTGATTTGAGCCGTTGTTAGTTTAAACCCTAATTTAGACCTTAGTTCGGAAGATGTCTTCTCTGTGAATGGATGATCCGGTTGTTGAGCAGTTACGAATGGATGGTCCAGTAGATGAGCAGCAGAAGATGTCTTTGTGAATGGATGATCCGGTTGTTGAGCAATTACGAATGGATGGTCCAGTAGATGAGCAGCAGTTGGGCGTTTGTTTGGGTTAAGTTGTAAGCATTTAAGAATGAAATCTCGGGCATTTATGGATAGGGATTCCGGAACTAGTGGAAGTTCACCCCTGCCAATTCGAACTACTGCTTGCTTCTGGTTGTAACAAATGAAAAGTATTTTGAGGGTTAGACAATGAATCTAGGAATATAGAAATGAAGATAAAGAAAAGACGATAGTAAAGATTGTAAAGTATCAGACATACCGGTTCCAAATGAGAGTAAGGAGGTTGACGAGTCAACATCTCTAACACTGTGCATCCTAAACTCCATATATCTGCTGCTAACCCATATCCACCACTCCTCAAGTTGACAACCTATGATCCAACAATTCAAACTCATTATAGGCACATTACGAAACTTCAAATGATTGAAAATGGTGATTGTGAATCTAGTGAGGACAATTGGTATAAATGCTAAACTAAATTATACGACCAATTCAGGGAGAGAGACAAACCTCAGGGGCCATCCAGTACAGGGAGCCTCCAATTGATTTAACATCATTTAACTTGGTAACCTACAAAGCAAAAAGACCAACAATATAATTGCAAGTAGTTAACATCTGGAATTTGCTACGATAAGATGTTGACTTCAGAAAGTGGGTTTTGCTTACAGTACCTTTGCCAAACCAAAATCTGCAAGCTTGACGGACCCGGTTGCATCAACCAGTATATTGGCACACTTGATGTCCCTTGTAATTTGAATGAAATAAAAATTAGAATGTA